>ENA-OUQS01000009-OUQS01000009.1-human-metagenome-genome-assembly--contig:-NODE-9-length-241669-cov-6.181099_pt1 | contig 241669 bp, 240 predicted proteins | sample MGYA00248463_ERZ548848 | MGnify/ENA primary metagenome ERZ548848 (study PRJEB26491, sample SAMN04978192) | human metagenome | host: Homo sapiens | study: EMG produced TPA metagenomics assembly of the... | reverse complement strand
TCTGGAGCAGCTGATCGGCAGTGACGCAGATATTCTGATCTGCACAAAGTCGGATATTCAGTTGCAGAACTTACCGATATCCAAAATGAATTGCGCTGATTCCACGGAGAGGCCGTTGAAACTGCCGGAACCTGTCTTTCACTGCGTGGACATATTTCATCATCAGCCGGATAATATCGATGTGCCTTCCAGAATCCCTGCGCATGAAGAACTTTCTGGCTGTTTTTAATGCTGAAGAAAAGTCAAGTTCATAGAGATACTTGTTGCTGCCATCCCGTTTCTTTTTCAGGTTTTCTTCTGCCGCTTCGTTTGCGATAAAAATGCCGAAATTGCATTGGAACAATTGGTGCCTGACACAATAAACTTGCAATAGGCTGCTTTTTTCTGTTGAGCAAGAAGTATCTTTTAATTCATATTTAGGTGGTTTGTCAATAGCAATAATATTTAATGCATAATCTGATTTAAGAGTGAATTTCAAATTTTAGATTTTCAATAATCATGGGATAAAAATAACAGGGAGGATTATAGTTTTCGGAATAAAGCCGATATATAATATTAGAAACAATAAATAATAAAGAACGGATTCAGAGAAGGAGGACAAAGGATATGTCAATGAATGTGAATACAACGGGTACTGTTTATGGAAGTTATCAGAATACCTACAAGGCAGGTACAGTAGATAAGAAAAAAGAAACAGCGAAAACAACAGAAAATGATAAGGTCAAGAAAAATGTGACAGAAAGTATAGCCGAAAAAAATCTAAGTAAAGAGGCACAAAAAATGCTTAAAGATATGCGTGGCTCAAGAACAGATATGGACTTTATGGTTGCAGATTTTGAAAATGGTGATAATGCTAAAGATATTTTAGCACAAAGTGATAAAGAGTTTACGGTTATTTTCTCAAAGGAAGAAATGGAGAAGATGGCATCCGATCCCAAATATTATGCTGAAAAGATGCATAGTATTGAAGGTGCTTTGCGTATGTCGGATGAAATCAATGCTCAGTTTGGATTTGAAAGAGCATTTGGTAAGACAAACGGAATAGAAAACAGTGCAGATACTGATACAAAAATAACAAAGTTTGGTATTTCTTTTAATAGTGATGGAACTACAACATTCTTTGCTCAATTAGAAAAAACATCAGCTAGTCAGAAAGAATATCTTGAAAAAATTCAGGAAAAGAAAGCTGCGGAGAAGAAAGAGGCGAAGAAAAAGGAACAATTAAAGCAAATTGAAGTAAAAAAAGCTACTGTTCAAGCAAATTCAAAAGATGAACTTTTGGATAAAATTAAAAATATTGAATGGAATTCTATCAAACCAGAGGATAATAAAATCGGTGGAAGATTTGATTTTTCAATTTAGTATATTTAGATGGGGATGATTACATAAAGTATGGAGGTAGATTCATTATGAGAAAACGTTTTTTTTCTATTATTGTATGTGTTGTCATGCTTTTTACAATGAATGTCACAGCTTTTGCGGCAGAAACTCAGGAAAATTATTCGGAGACGGAGAAAACAATGACATTTGAAATAACTCCGACAGCATTAACTTCTGGATCATCACGACATTCTGTTGGAATGTTAAATTCCTTTTTTGGAACAAATGATACAGTGGCAACTTCCGCTCTTGGTTCTTTTACAATCAGCAGCACATCTGTTCCGTCAGGCTCCACAATCAGTAAAATAGTGGTTACATCCACAAAAAGTAGTGGAAGTAGTGGAAACATCGAATTATTTGTTGCTAAAGATGAGGATAATGGAGATGGCTGTTCACAAAAATAATTCAATTGAGTTATATTTTGAAGAGAAAGACATAGAAGCTTTTGTCGAGAAGCTAGAGAAACTATATCCAAAAGTTGAATATGTTAACCACCTTATGACTTACAGCTGGGGGCAAAAAGTGGTTAGATTCTATGATTTAGATGGTAACTTAATAGAGGTAAGAACGCCACTGTAATGTGATATGGTTTGGTATTTCTAATAGATTACCACAAAGACAATTAAAATAATTGGGAGTATGGAAGCTGTGTTAATGATTGTAACACAGCTTTTTTTAACTTATTTTTTAAAATAGACATATATATTATGCTAACCCGTGAATATATGTCATACGATCACCTTTTCGTGATGAAAGTGAATATGAAAGTATTTCATTGTTCCATAAATCCATAAAAAGTGTTAGTTCATAATAACTTCCCTTTAAATGAAATGCGGTCATATCACTTACAACACACTGTAAATTTTTCATTTTAGGCACTGTATTAGCAAGAGGAATTCCTTGTGCTTTCTTATAATCTGTCATGTATTTATGTGCACAGGATTCACTAAGACCATAAATCTCCATAGCCTCCTTATATGTAATCTCGTGTAAATACATACGTCGTCCTATATCCATTCTTTCTTCTAAAATGTGCTTCATGTGACACATCCATGATTCCATTATTGTATAAGTGACTATCTTATAAAAAATGGTACTCTTATATATAAATAATGTCTACAATAATTGGGTTGGTGTCTACTTTTAGATTACCATTTCAAAAAAGCTTATACTATGGTGTGAATTACCAATATATAAAAACTGCCGCCGGATATCGCGAGGATTCCGGCGGCAGAGCTGTGTGTCTGCAGTTATTAGCGGGCACTTTTTTTATTGTAAACAGTTACACATGCGAATGTAGCAGCACAAGCAGCTAAGAGCAGGTACATATAAACATTAACATCACCAGTTGCAGGTGATACTTCATTGCCGGTAGAAGGTTCTGTGGCTGGCTCAGTAGAAGGCTCAGTAGAAGGCTCTTCAATAGGAGCGTTCTTTGCGTCTGCAATAGCCTTAACATCAGCGGTTATATCAAATGGGTTAGTTTTACTCTCAAGAGCATAGAGGTAAGTGATGATACCCTGTAATGCATCAGGTGTTGCTGATTTGAAGTCTTCCTGACCTGTGTATGTATTAATATAAGCACCATTACCTGAAGCTGATTTGAACTTATTAACAATTGAATTATATAAAACAGCAGTATTAACATCCGGATTGTTGTACTGAGCAAAGAATGCAAGGTTCATACCAGACGAATTAGTGTTGCCAGGTGTTGGATATTGAACACTATATCCTGATGTGCCATCTGTTAATATAGTCTGCTTAGAATAGTCTGCAGCACTGTCAACAGCTTTCTTTACATCAGAATCTGTATCATATAATGATGCAAAGAATGGAAATACAAATCCATTACTATCAGTTGAGTTTCCCCAGTTGTCAATACCATTACCATCAGCAGTACAAGCTGCAAGGAGAGCTGATTTGATATCAGCTAATACTTTGTCTGAGTTACTGATGGTGTCTCTGTAAGCATTAACTACTGAATATACTGAACCAATGTGATAGATATTCATGCTGTTATTGCTTAAGTCATCAACTGAAAATGTGTTGATAATTTTATCAAATTTACTGACAACATTGATTCCGTTGAAATCAGTAGCATCAATTCCTGATGCAGAAAGAATCATTATAAGATATGTATAGCTTGAAATATAATAATTCTTAGCGTTGTATCCGTTATTGATGTTTATAGTTCCATCTTCGCTAATGTTATTCTTAACGAATTCAAGATATGCAGCAAGCTGGTTAGAGCAGTCATATCCTGAACGGATTGCAAGGAACAGGTCTCTTGAAACTCCATAGAATACGCCGGTATCAGCATATGTAGAGAAATCAATACTGTTCATAAGGTAAGAAGCAGTAAGCTGGGCTTCCTGTCTTACATCGGCTGCAGCAGGAGCTGTAGCGTCTGTTGTTGTATCTGCGAAAGCTGGTACGATATTCATGCAGATTAAGCATGCAGCAACCAGAAATGCAAATATCTTTCTTTTTAATTGTTTCATGTTTTCCTCCTTGACCACCTCTCACCAGGTGATGTGAAAATTTATAGTGCAGTAAATATCCTGACTTGCCGCTTAAGCCATTTCTTAGACCTTCCCGTGCACAGTGCCATACTTAAGTTAAGGATGAATGTATAGCGTATTCAAAACTAAAGCTGCTGCTGATTACAGTGGCATAATATAAAAAACGTGTCGGCATACAGTAGAGTGAGCTGTTATGGATTCTGACCATATTCCTTACTGCCTGCTTGATTGTACCTTTATGTAGAAAATGTGTCAATTACATTTACCTTTGCTTTACATATATTTTACATAACTCCGATAGTGGATTTTACACACCAGTGTGACAATAAAATTATTGCCAAAGAAAAGATGTGGTTAAGAGAAAAATGAGGAATGATATGAAATTCACAGAAATTAAGAAAAAGTTTTTGGACTATTTTCGGGAAAAGGAGAACGGGGCAATGAGCATAAACACTAAAGAAACAACACAGAGAGGATGTTACACAAACAGGGAGTTATCATGGCTTGCATTTAATGAGAGAGTGTTAAATGAAGCAGCTAATCCTAAAGTTCCACTTGCGGAAAGACTTACATTTGCATCAATATACCAGACTAATCTGGATGAATTCTTTATGGTGCGTGTGGGAACGCTTATGATGCAGATGCAGCTTCAGGAAAAGGAAAAAGACAATAAAACAGGAATGACAAGTGAAGAGCAGGTAAAAGCTATTCTTGATAAGGTTAGTGAGCTTGAGAAGAAAAAGGGCAGAGTGTATGAACAGCTTATGGGAGAACTTGAGACAGCCGGGATAAGAATAATTAATTTTAATAAGCTGTCTAATGATGAAGGTGCAATGCTGGAGGAATATTTTGATATGCATATAGCACCATTTCTCTCACCTATGATAATAGGGCAGCAGCAGCCATTTCCTTTTCTTGCAAATAAGCAGTTATATGCAATTGTGCTTATGAAGACTAAGAAGGGGAAGAATAAAATAGGAATAGTACCTTGTTCAAACAGTGTATTTAAGAGACTTATAGAAATTCCTACAAGACCAGGAACATTTATGCTTTCTGAAGAATTGATTCTGCATTTTGTATCAAAGCTGTATGAGAAGTATGAAATACAGGAAAAGTCAGTTATGAGAGTTATCAGAAATGCAGATATAGATGCTGGTTCATTTGATGACGAGGACCTTGATTACAGAAATATGATGGAACATATGGTTAAGCAGAGAAACAGGCTTAATCCGGTATGTGTACAGTTAAATAGAGAAATAAACGACAAAGCAAAGAAAAAGCTTACAGATTATCTTGAAATAGGTGCAAAACACCTGATTGAAGAGAGAACTCCACTGGATATGTCATTTGTATTCCAGCTGCAGAACGTGTTAAAGAATAAGTCAGAGCTTTTTTATAAGAAAAGAGTTCCACAGCCAAGTAAAGAAATCAGTATGAATGAAAAGATAATTCCACAGATTGAGAAGAAGGATGTTGTTCTTTCATACCCATTTGAGAGTATGAGACCATTCATATCTATGTTAGAGGAAGCAGCTAATGACCCGACTGTTGTATCGATTAAAATGACTCTTTACAGAGTTGCTGACAGAAGTAAGATAGTTGAAACTCTTATTGAAGCGGCTGAAAATGGAAAAGAGGTTATTGTTCTTGTGGAGCTGAGAGCCAGATTTGATGAGGCTAATAATATTGAAATGTCTAAGAGACTCGAGGAGGCTGGATGCCAGCTTTTATATGGTCTGGGTGATTATAAGGTGCACTCAAAGTTATGCCTTATAACACGTTCGGTTAATAATACATTTTCATATATAACACAGATAGGAACAGGCAATTATAATGAGAAGACCTCAAGATTATATACAGATCTGTCACTTATTACAGCTAATGAGGAGATAGGTGCGGATGCGGCTGCGGTATTTGCAGCTTTGCAGAAGGGAGAAACGGTGGACAGTTCTAACCAGCTTCTTGTTGCACCAAACTGCCTGCAGAACAGAATTCTTTCAATGATAGACGAGCAGATTGATAAGGCAAAGAACGGTGAAGAGGGATATGTTGGAGTTAAGATTAATTCCCTTACAGACAAGCTTATTATTGAGAAATTAATTGAAGCTTCACAGGCAGGTGTTAAAATAGATCTTGAAGTAAGAGGAATATGCTGTATAAAGCCGGGGGTTAAAGGCTATACAGATAATATCCGCGTGGTAAGTGTTGTTGGACGTTTCCTTGAGCATTCAAGAATATATCGTTTTGGAAGAGGAGATGACCAGAAGATATATATTGCATCGGCAGATTTTATGACAAGAAATACGACAAGACGTGTTGAGGTTGCTGCACCTGTGCTTGATAAGCATTGTCAGGAACGCATAATTCACATATTTGATCTTATTATGCAGGATGATGAGAAAGGCAAAGAGCAGAATAGTGATGGAGTATACTGTGACAGACATATCAATAATCCTAAGATTGATTCACAGGAAACTTTATACGAAGAAAGCTATGAAGCGGCAGCCAGTGCAGAATAATTAAGAAAATGGAGGCTAACAGGTATGAAGATAGGTATGCTTACAAGTGGTGGAGACTGCCAGTCTCTTAATGCGGCAATGAGAGGTGTTGCCAAAACTTTGTATAATAATACAAATGATGTTGAAATATACGGATTTCTTGATGGTTATAAAGGAATGATTACTAAGAATTACAAACTGATGAAAGAAGAGGATTTTAGTGGGATTCTCACAGAGGGAGGAACAATTCTTGGAACTTCCAGAACACCTTTTAAATATATCAATGAGCCTGATGAGGAAGGACGCGATAAGGTTGCAGGCATGATTAAGACTTATAAGGATTTAAAACTCGATTGTCTGGTAATGCTTGGTGGAAACGGCTCGCATAAGACTGCGGCTCTTTTATCGCAGAAGGGGTTAAATGTCGTTACTCTTCCTAAGACTATTGATAATGATATAGAAGGAACTGAGATGAGTTTTGGATTTCAGTCAGCTATAGATGTTGCGACAAGAACTATTGATGAGATCCACACAACGGCAGCCTCACACAGCAGAGTGTTTATTGTCGAGATTATGGGACATAAAACAGGCTGGCTTACACTTCATTCAGGAATTGCAGGAGGGGCAGATATCATACTTATACCTGAAATTCCATATAATGTTGATGAGGTGTTGAATACAATCAGAAAGCGTGAAAAGCAGGGCAAGAAATTTACTATAATTGCAATGGCTGAGGGTGCAATATCAGATGAGGATGCAAAGCTGTCAAAGAAAGAGCTGAAAGAAAAGAGAAAGACATATACATTTCCATCAGTAGCATATCAGTTGAGTGATGAGCTGCAGAAAAAAGCCGGTCAGGAAGTAAGAGTTACAATACCGGGACATGTACAGCGCGGCGGAATTCCAAGTGCATCAGACAGAACACTTGCAACAAGAATCGGAGTTGAGGCTGCAGGACTTATATTAAGAAAAGATTATGGCAATATGGTATGCATCAAAGATGGAAAATTCTCTAAGATACCACTTGAAGAGGTTGCAGGTAAAACAAAGATGGTTAACGTAGATAATGAACTTATAAGACAGGCTGAAAGCTTAGGCATTAGTCTTGGCAGAAAGGCATAAGTGGTATATAATACAAAGCAAATGCTTCAGGAAAGAAGGGAAATGCTTTGAAGAAATCAGACAGATTAAAGATAGTTGTTCTTGGAATAATTGGATTACTTATTCTTATTGGAACCGGAATATTTATATTCATAGGACAGAGTATATGTACCATGGCAGGTGTAGGGCTTTTTGTTATTGTGTGTCTTGGAATGGTTACTGTTGCAGGAAAAAAAGATGACCAGACAGAAACAATAGAACAGCTTAACCAGACAATATCTGAACAGAGCAGAAGAATAATGAATACAGAGGGGCAGCTTGCAAGATATAAGAGAGAACTTGCAGAGGCTACTGGTAAGAATGAAGCATAATAATTAAATATTAAGGAGAAAGTCATGTTACTAGAGATTTTAAAGGCAATTCTTTTCGGTATAGTCGAAGGAATTACAGAATGGCTGCCTATAAGCAGTACAGGGCATATGATTCTGCTTGACCAGGTAGTCAAACTTAATGTATCCGCAGATTTTTATAAGATGTTTCAGGTAGTTATCCAGCTTGGAGCAATAATGGCCGTAGTTATATTATTCTGGAATAAATTGTGGCCTTTCTATATGAAGAAGACTAAGAGTGGTAAGAAAGCAGCTTGGAAAGATGGCGCACTTGCAATGTGGATTAAGATTATAATAGCATGTATTCCGGCAGCAATTGTCGGATTGATTTTCGATGATAAGATAGATGAATTATTCTATCATCCAATCCCTGTTGCTATTGCACTTATCGTTGTAGGTATAGTTTTTATAGTTGTGGAGAATGCAAAGAAAGGCAGCAGGCCAGCAATCAGAAGTATAGGTGAGATAACTTATAAGGCAGCAATAATAATAGGTCTGTTCCAGCTTATAGCAGCAGTATTTCCAGGTACATCAAGATCAGGTGCAACAATTATCGGAGCACTCATAATCGGAGTATCAAGAAGCGTTGCGGCTGAATTTACATTTTTCCTTGCAGTACCTGTAATGTTCGGAGCAAGTCTTTTAAAGATTGCTAAATATGCTGCTGTGGGAATGGCTATGACAGGAACAGAGTGGGTTGTCCTCATTGTAGGTTGCCTTGTTGCGTTCTTTGTATCAGTATTCGTAATCAAGTTCCTTATGGGATACATCAAGAAGCATGATTTCAAGGTGTTCGGTGTGTACAGAATAATTCTTGGTATAGCAGTTATTGCACTCAGCTTTGTATTGTTTTAATTCTAATACACTTCAAGGTATGAATTGTATACATAACCGCTTGTACCATTATAATCAATAAGGGTGTAATAAGCACCAACAGATGATATAGAACCGGTAGTCCCTCCTGGCACAACTGCAAAGGAGTGGCTGCCGTTTTTGTCTTTATGCATATTGACATAGGAAGCACCTGTCACACGGTAACTTTTAAGAGCAGATGTATTGGTTATGCGTCCATTTGCAAATGTATACGATGGCTGGGCGGCTGTTTCAGGCTGTGTGTTTTGGACTTCAGTCTGAACGGTTTCTGGCTCGGAGGATTCACAGGATGTTTCAGATTCTACAGTTTCTGTCTGAGTTTCAGTCACGACGGTGGATTCCTGTTTTGTTACATCCTGAGAAGAAGCAGTTTCTTTAACTGTTACAGCAGGCGTTGTTTTAGACACAGTTTCTGAACTGATATCTTTAACAGTAACTGGCTGGGTTTCAGAATTGCTGGCAGTGTGAATGTTTTTTTCAAGACCGCCACCGCCAAAACCGATGTTTTCAAAGATGACAACTCCGGTTATAATTATTACAAGATATATACATAAAAATATTTTAACAATAAGATTATTGATTTTCATTGTGACTAAAGACCTCATATTTTCTATAATAAATTAATATTAGTTCTTTTTATGGGGCGGGTCAATAAAAAAAGTGGTAATCCGGAGGTGTAAAATGAACATAATAGGTCACATTTCAACAGATTTTCCAACAAAATTTGGGATTCCAAGACAGAGTGGATTGATAGAGGAATTAAAAGGTGCCATAACATTTGAACCAGAATACAGACAGCCAGAGGCTTTCAGGGGATTGGAGGATTTTTCACATATATGGGTTTTATGGCAGTTTTCCAAGTCACAGAAGAAAACTATAGCGTCAACGGTAACTCCTCCAAGACTTGGAGGAAAAGTACGAATGGGAGTGTTTGCAACAAGGTCACCGTTCAGACCGAATGATATTGGGCTGTCATGTGTGAAATTAGAGCACATAGAATATACGGCAGATAAAGGACCGGTACTATTCGTTTCAGGGGTGGATATGGTTGATGGCACGCCGATATACGATATCAAGCCGTATGTAAAATTCACAGATTCACACCCAGAGGCAAAAGAAGGATTTACGGCAGTCACTTATAACAGAAATCTTAAAGTGATATTTCCATCAGACCTGCTTGCAATAATGCCGGAAAACAAACAGACAGCAGCGGTTAAAATATTAGAGCAGGACCCAAGACCGGCTTATGATACAGACGAGTCAAGGGCTTATGGGGTAACATTTTCAGGCTTTGATATCAGATTCAAGGTGCATGGGGATGTGCTGACTGTGTTTGAAGTGGTGGATATTGATGCAGCTGGTGGATATAAGAAGGTAAAGTGAGCTGGTGTCAATTTCACTTGATAATCCAGCTAAAATGTGCTTTACTTATATGGACTAGGTAAACAATTAATGTTGCAATCAAGATTAAGGAGGAGCTATATGAGAGTTGGAATGGGATATGATGTTCATAAACTGGTTAAAGATCGTAAGCTTATCATGGGCGGAGTTGAGATTCCATATGAATTAGGTCTGCTTGGACACTCTGATGCAGATGTGCTTCTTCATGCCATTATGGATGCATTACTGGGTGCTGCTGCACTTGGAGATATAGGAAAGCATTTCCCGGATACAGATGACAGATACAAGGGAATATCAAGTATCAAGCTTCTGGAAGAGGTTGGAAAGAAGATAGATGAGGCTAATTATATTATAGAAAATATAGATGCTACTATTATTGCACAAAAGCCTAAGATGCGCCCATATATTGATGATATGAGAAAGAATATCGCAGATGCTTTAAAGATTGATGTTGACAGAGTCAATGTTAAGGCTACTACAGAAGAAGGACTCGGATTTACCGGAAGTGGAGAGGGTATTTCTTCACAGGCAATATGCTCACTTAATTCTGTTTCTAATTATATATACGGCGCTGCTGATATGACAAACTGTAGACCTGACTGTGGTGGCTGCATGGGCTGTCAGAACAGATAGAACTGACAATACATTTGCAGCTTTGATTCATATATTATATTAAGAAGAAAAGTCAGGATTAACAGATTATGAAATATAGAGATTATGTAAAGCAGGAAATAGCAGTAATAAAGGACAGAGACCCTGCTATTAAGTCGGATAAAGAGGTGTATCTTTATCCTAGTTTTAAGGCAATACTTAAATATAGAAAAGCCCATAAGTTATATCTTAAGGGCGAATATTACAAGGCAAGAAAGATTTCGCAGAAAACTGCAAGACAGACCGGAATTGAGATACATCCGGGAGCGCAGATTGGCGAGGGACTTTTTATTGACCATGGACATGGAGTTGTTATCGGAGAGACAGCTATTATCGGTAACAATGTAACACTTTATCAAGGCGTTACACTTGGAGGAACAGGCAAGGAACAGGGGAAGAGACATCCTACTCTGGGAAATAATATTATGGTAGGAGCAGGAGCAAAGATTCTTGGCTCAGTTACCATAGGTGATAACTGCAAGATTGGTGCGGGTTCTGTTGTATTAAAGGATGTGCCAGCGAATTCTACAGTGGTTGGTGTTCCAGGAAGAGTTGTTATTCAGGACAGCGTAAGACTGTTTGATGATTTAGACCAGATACATCTTCCAGATCCTGTTATGCAGGATATCGAGAACTTAAAGCAGGAGAACGCAAGACTTAAGAAGAGACTTGCACACCTTGAGAACAGCGTCAATGAAAGCCGCAGCTCGTATGATGATAACTAAAGTGTGATTATGAAAGGAAATCTGACATGAGGATTTATAATACTTTATCCAGAAGAAAAGAAGAGTTTAAGCCATTAGAAGAAGGTAAGGTTAAAATGTATGTCTGCGGACCTACTGTATACAACCTTATTCATATTGGTAACGCAAGACCTATGATTGTATTTGATACAGTAAGAAGATATCTTGAGTATAAGGGATATGATGTTAATTATGTATCTAACTTTACAGATGTAGACGACAAGATTATTAAGAAAGCTAATGAAGAAGGTGTATCTGCTGAGGAGATTTCAACAAGATACATTGCTGAATGTAAGAAGGATATGGAGGGCATGAATATTAAGCCTGCAACAACACATCCTCTTGCAACTCAGGAAATCGGCGGAATGATTGATATGATACAGACTCTTATTGACAAGGGTTATGCTTATGAAGTCAATGGAACTGTATACTACAGAACAAGAAAGTTCGCAGAATACGGAAAGTTATCTAAGAAGAATATTGACGACTTGGAGGCAGGACACAGAGATGAGGCACACAGCCTTAAGGTTACAGGTGAGGATGAGAAGGAAGACCCACTTGATTTCGTTCTCTGGAAGCCTAAGAAAGAAGGAGAGCCATCTTGGCCATCACCTTGGAGTGACGGAAGACCGGGTTGGCATATTGAATGCTCTGTTATGTCTAAGAAGTACCTTGCTGACGAAATCGATATTCATGCAGGTGGAGAGGATTTAATATTCCCTCACCATGAGAATGAGATTGCACAGTCAGAGGCAGCTAATGGAGTACCATTCTCTAAGTACTGGATGCACAATGCATTTCTTAATATTGATAACAAGAAGATGTCTAAGTCTTTAGGCAATTTCTTTACAGTAAGAGATATAAGCAGGGAATATGACCTTGAAGTGTTAAGATTCTTCATGTTAAGCGCGCATTACCGCAATCCTGTTAATTTCAGCCATGACCTTATGGAATCAGCAAAGAATGGATTAGACAGAATCTTAACTGCAGTTGATAATTTAAGACATCTGTCAGAGAATGCCAAAGATGTTCCAATGACAGAGGATGAGAAGAAGATAATAGCTTCTATAGATGACATTTATAAGAAATTCGAAGATTCAATGGACGATGATTTCAATACAGCAGACGCAATATCAGCTATATTTGAACTTGTAAAGCTTGCTAACTCTAATTCAAGCTCAGATAATTCCAAGGAATATATCGATACTCTTATGAAGAAGATTACAACTCTCACAGATATTCTTGGACTTAAGACAGACAAGAAGGAAGAAATGCTTGATGAGGATATCGAGTCACTTATTGCCGAGAGACAGCAGGCAAGAAAAGATAAGAATTTTGCAAGAGCTGATGAAATTCGAGATGAGTTATTAGCAAAGGGGATTGTTCTTAAGGATACAAGAGAGGGCGTAAGATGGAGCAGAGCCTAGATAACGACCTTGTAAAATGCATATATGAAGGTCTGGATATGAAGCATACAGAGCCTTCGCAGTTATCACCTCTTGTTCTTGCATATATCGGGGACAGCATATATGACCTTGTCATTAAGACATGGGTTATAGAACAGGGAAATATGCAGGTTAATAAGCTTAACAAGAAAACGAGCAGTATTGTTAAGGCTGAATCCCAATCTGCCATGATAGGTGTAATAGAGCCAATGCTCAGTGAACATGAGGAAGCTGTGTATAAGAGAGGACGTAATGCAAAGTCATACACATCTGCCAAGAATGCAAGCATTGGAGATTACAGAAGAGCAACGGGTTTTGAGGCTCTTATGGGATATCTGTATCTTAGCGGGCAGTATGAGCGGATGATGGAACTGGTTAAAGCAGGACTGGAAAGCCTTGCGTTAAAGTAGAGCCGGCAAAGCAGAATCCATATCTGTAATGGATAACTGGATTCTGCTTTGTTAATATTAAGGAGAAATATATGAGATACAATGAATTAACATTTCAGGGAAGAAATGCTGTATTAGAGGCATTCCGCTCTGGTAAAACTATTGATAAGCTTTTTATTCTTGACGGCTGTCAGGATGGACCAATAAAGAGCATTGTCAGGGAAGCAAAGAAAACAGATGCAATTATCAATTATGTTGATAAGGAAAGACTCGACAGACTTGCAGGAACAGGACATCATCAGGGAGTTGTTGCCATTGGCGCAGCTTATGAATATGCAGAGGTTGAGGATATACTTGCAGCAGCTAAGGAAAAGGGAGAAGATCCATTTATATTCATTCTTGATGAGATAGAGGATCCTCACAATCTTGGTGCTATTATAAGAACTGCCAACCTTGCAGGTGCACATGGAGTTATTATTCCTAAGAGAAGAGCTGTCGGACTTACAGCAACTGTAGCCAAGACATCAGCAGGTGCGATTAATTACACACCTGTAGCTAAGGTTACTAATATTTCACAGACAATCGAGGAACTTAAGAAGCAGGGACTCTGGTTTGTATGTGCTGATATGGGTGGGGAGACAATGTATAATCTTAATCTCAAAGGTCCTATCGGCCTTGTTATAGGTAATGAGGGCAATGGGGTAAGCCGTCTTGTTAAGGATAAATGTGATTTCATCGCATCAATTCCTATGAAGGGTGACATTGATTCCTTAAATGCCTCAGTTGCAGCAGGTGTTCTTGCATACGAAATAGTCCGTCAGAGACTTAATTAGGGAGTTTTTTATGAAACATTTGGAAGAGTATCCTGATGAAGAGCTTATTGATATGTACAGGGCAGGTGATGAGCAGGCAATTGAGTACATATTTGAAAGATATAAGTATATAGTGCGAAAGAAAGCAAAGGCTATGTTTCTTGCCGGAGGAGACAGTGATGATTTAATTCAGGAGGGAATGATAGGCCTTTATAAGGCTGTCCGTGACTATGATAAGCAAAAGGATGCTTCTTTCATGACATTTGCAGGAATGTGCATAAACAGGCAGATTCTTAATGCGGTTACAGCTTCTAACAGAAAGAAGAATACACCACTTAATACATATGTTTCTTTTGATGAGCCGGTCAATCCAGAAGATGATTCTCAGGTAAAGCTGGTGGATGTACTAAAGTCTGATAAGGAACAGAATCCGGAAAGACTTTTTATTGATCAGGAAAATGCTGAAAGTTTAGAAGATAAATTATACAGTGTGTTAAGTGATTTTGAAAAAAATGTGCTGGAATTATATATGTCTGGCAAAGATTATATAGCTATTGCGCAGATGCTCGATAAGCCGCCAAAATCTATAGATAATGCTATACAAAGGATAAGGAATAAAGTTGACAAAATAACCAACCTATAATATTATGAATAGGTGTGTTAAGACACATGCTATTGTAGCTCAGGGGTAGAGCACTTCATTGGTAATGAAGAGGTCACGGGTTCAATTCCCGTCAATAGCTTAATTTAATGTTTGTGTTTTTTAAAACAGATTGGAGGACGCTATGGTAAAAGCTATTGTAGGTGCTAACTGGGGTGATGAAGGAAAGGGTAAGATTACTGATATGCTTGCCGAAGAATCAGACATCATCGTAAGATTCCAGGGAGGAGCTAATGCGGGACATACTATTATTAATGATTATGGAAAGTTCGCGCTTCATCTTTTACCTTCTGGAGTTTTCTATAACCATACAACAAGTGTCATTGGCAACGGCGTAGCTCTTAATATTCCATATCTTGTTAAGGAATTAAAGAGCCTTACAGACCGTAATGTACCAATGCCTAAGATTCTTGTATCAGACAGGGCACAGATTCTTATGCCTTATCATGTTGCATTTGATACATATGAAGAAGCAAGACTTGCTGGTAAATCATTTGGTTCTACCAAGTCAGGTATTGCTCCATTCTATTCAGATAAGTATGCTAAGATTGGTTTCCAGGTTAATGAATTATTTGGAGACGAGCAGGAACTTAAGGAAAAGATTGCCAATGTATGCACATTAAAGAATGTTATGCTTGAGCATCTCTATCATCAGCCACTTCTTAACGAAGAAGAGATATTTAATACTCTTATGGAATATAAAGAGATGGTTGAACCATATGTATGTGATACATCAGCATTTTTACATCAGGCACTTAAAGACGGAAAGAAGATTTTACTTGAAGGCCAGTTAGGTTCTCTTAAGGATACAGATCATGGTATATATCCAATGGTTACTTCATCATCAACATTAGCTCCTTATGGTGCTATTGGCGCTGGTATTCCGGCTGCATCAATTACTGATGTTGTTACAGTTGTTAAGGCGTATTCTTCAGCAGTTGGTGCCGGAGCATTTGTAAGCGAAATCTTTGGAGATGAGGCAGATGAACTCAGACGCAGAGGTGGAGACGGTGGCGAATTCGGAGCTACAACAGGACGTCCTAGAAGAATGGGATGGTTTGATGCAGTTGCTACACGTTATGGTGTAAGAATGCAGGGAACAACAGAGGTTGCTCTTACAGTTCTTGATGTACTTGGATATCTTGATGAGATTCCAATGTGCGTTGGATATGAGATAGATGGAAAGATTACTAAGGATTTCCCAACTACTCCACAGCTTGAGAAGGCTAAGCCGGTATTAAAGACTATGCCAGGCTGGAAGTCAGATATCAGAGGAATTACTAACTATGAAGAGCTTCCTGTCGAGTGCCGTAACTATATTGAGGCTATTGAGCAGGAAATTGAGGCCCCTATCACAATGGTATCTAATGGTCCTGGAAGACATGAGATTATCCACAGAAAGAGTAAATTTTCTAAATAAAAACATTTAACATTACCGTATCTGCAGTACAACAGTTTTGCAGATACGGTCTTTTTATAGGTAATTGGAGGTAAATCCCTCTCCTCATCTGAGTGGGTTCGGATTTTGCTTCGCAAAACAAGGAGGGATATATGAAGTTTAATAAATATTTTGACCACACTAACTTAAAGCCGGAAGCGACTAAGGATGATATCCGTACATTATGTGAAGAAGCAAAAAAGTATGATTTTGCATCAGTATGTGTTAATGGAATATATACAGCATTTGCAAAGGAATGTCTTTCCGGAAGTAATGTTAAGACATGTGTTGTTGTTGGATTTCCGTTAGGAGCTATGAATACAGATGTAAAGGCTTATGAGACTAAGAAAGCAGTAAAAGATGGTGCGGATGAGATTGACATGGTTATACCTGTAGGACTTCTTAAAGCAGGTGAATATGATGCTGTGTATGAAGATATTAAAGCAGTAAGGGATGCATGTGCAGGAAAAGTTTTAAAGGTTATATTCGAGAACTGTCTTCTGACTGATGAGGAGAAGATTAAGGCGTGCGAACTGTCTGTTAAGGCAGGAGCTGATTATGTCAAGACTTCAACAGGATTCTCTGCAGGAGGCGCAACAATAAGTGATGTTGCACTTATGAAAGACCATGTAGAAGGAAAGTGTAAGGTTAAGGCGGCAGGCGGAATAAGAGATTACAACACAGCAGCTGCCATGATAGATGCAGGAGCTGACAGGCTCGGAACAAGCGCTACAATTAAGATTATGGAAGGAAAGCAGTAAAATTACTGCTTATTCCTTCCTGAAAGAATCTTGTATACAAGTGTCATTGCATATATTACAACAGGAAATACAATGTCTGTGAAGAGCAGACCTGTAAATACTTTATGACATGCCTCATTGTCTATGAATGCAAGTATTAAAGTGGCGATTATCATTATGCCCCAGAGTATGACTGCAGTTAATGCAGCAAATCGTTTTAATCGTTTCATGAATAAGACCTCCAATGTCAGATACTTAATAATATACATTACATTGGCATGCCGCTCAAGTTATTTATAAAAATGTTGCGTAACAGATAAAAAATGTTATAATTAAATGAGGCATGGAGGCCGATGTAACTATTAGGAAACAGAATCAATAGACAAGGAGGTATGCATATGTCAATTAATGCTTATAATGCCAGTACAATATCAGCATTGTTCGCAGGACTTAATAATTCGTCTAGTGGAACATCATTGTCATATGGCATTGATTTTACAACTTATAATTCAATAAAGAATGGCTCTTATAGCAAACTGATGAGGAAGTATTACAGCAATCAGGCTTCTGAATCAACGAATGGTGCGACTGCCAATAAGAATACCGGTAAGGTACACAGTATTGATATACAGAAGAATAATGCGAAGGTGAACAGAGATAACGCAGCATCACTTGTGGATTCAGCATCAGAACTTAAGAAGTACTCTCTGTGGTCTAAAGTTGATAAGACAGATAAAGATGGCAATATAGCTAAAGAATATGATACTGATAAGATTGCAAAGGCAGTATCTTCATTTGTTAAGGATTATAATTCTTTAGTATCATCTACAGCAGATTCTTCAAGCAGATATGTGCTTAACAGTGCATCTAATATGGTGAATTATACAAGGGCTAATGCTGATCTTCTTAAGAAGATTGGTATATCTGTCGGCTCAGATAATAAGCTGACGGTAGACGAGGATAAGTTAAAGGCTTCAGATATGGCTGTGGTTAAGTCGGTATTCAAGGATTCCGGCTCATTTGGACAGACAATATCTGCCAAGGCTTCAACTATATATGGTAATGCAGTATCACAGTTATCAGAATTATCTACTAAGAATTCTTATACATCTAATGGACTGTATTCATACTCATCTGGTTATACATACAACCAGTACACATAATTAATATTTTGAAAGGTAACAATCAGACATGGCATTATTAGAAACATGGAGAAAACTCGCATACGAGACAGAGATGGATCAGAAGAACGCTTCAGAATTCTGGGGCTCATATTTTAATCAGGAGAAGGCTATTTATGAGCAGATTCTCGCAGATTCTGATACAGTAGTTAAAGGAACTGTTAAGGAATTAGCAGAGAAGTTTGGAGTAGAAGTACTTCTTATGACAGGATTCCTTGATGGTATCAATGACAGCTTAAAGACTCCTAATCCAATTGAAACTATGGATGAGAATACAGAAGTTAGTCTCGATTATGACAAGGAAAAACTTTATTACAACATGGTAGGCTGCAAGGCGGACTGGCTTTATGAATTGCCACAGTGGGATAACCTTCTTGATGAGCAGACAAGAAAAGACCTTTACAAGAAGCAGAAGCTTTCTGGAACTGTTGTTAAGGGCAAGAAAATCGGAAGAAATGATCCATGCCCATGCGGAAGCGGAAAGAAATATAAGCAGTGCTGTGGAAAGAATGCATAGCTTTTAAACACTAAGACCTGCCAGATAATGGCAGGTCATTTTAATGTTAAGTACAGGAATGATAAGAGGTAATTATAATGGATGCATATACAGGCTTTGCATATGTTTATGATGAGTATATGGATAATATTCCATATGAGGAATGGGGGCAGTACATGATTGCTCTCCTTAAGGAAAATGGTGTGTCAGGTGATTCATCAGTGCTTGAATTGGGCTGTGGAACAGGAACTGTTACAAGAATGCTTGCTAAGGAAGGCTATGACTGTGTTGGACTTGATATGTCTGAGGATATGCTGTCTATAGCTTCTGAGAAAACATTTGAAGAGGGTTCGCAGGTTATATATACATGTCAGGATATGAGGGATTTTGAAGTGCCTTATGAAGTAGACGGTATGATAAGTATAGGGGATTCCATGAATTATATTACATCTGTTCCTGACCTTGAAAGTGTATTTGCATGTGTTAGTGAGAACCTTAAAAAAGGCGGTGTATTTATATTTGATTTAAAGACAATACATTTCTTCAGGGATATACTTGCTGAGAATACATATGCTGAGAACAGGGAAGATTCCGCATTTATATGGGACAACTATTATGATGAGAAAGAACGCAATAATGAATATGAGCTTGCTGTGTTTGTTAAGAATGAGGATGGTACATTTGACAGATTTGAAGAACAGCACTATCAGCATGGCTTTACTATAGATGAGGTTACAGGTGCAGTTAATAAGGCTGGACTTACCGTGAAAAATGTGTATAATGCATTTACTAAGGATATGCCTGACGATAAGTCGGAAAGATTATATTTTGTGATTGAGAAATAATAAGGAGATAATTATGGGTGATTATATTGTTAGAGCCACAGCAGCAGGTGGTCAGGTAAGAGCATTTGCCGCTACAACTAAAGGGCTTGTTGAAGAAGCAAAAGAAAGACATAACATGAGTCCTATCGCAACTGTTGCACTTGGAAGACTTCTTACAGGTGGTGCGATGATGGGCGCAATGATGAAGAATGATGCGGATATTCTTACTGTACAGATTAAGGGCAATGGTCCAATTGGAAGTATGACTGTTACAGCTAATCCTAAGGGGGAGGTTAAGGGATTTGTTGGCAATCCACAGGTTATGCTTCCACTTAAGGATGGAAGGCTTGATATTGCAGATGCGGTAGGAATTGGTGTATTAAGTGTAATTAAGGATATTGGACTTAAAGAGCCATATGTTGGTGATACTATTCTTATCACAAGTGAGATTGCAGATGACCTTACTTATTATTTTGCTAACAGTGAGCAGGTTCCATCTTCTGTAGGACTTGGCGTTCTTATGAATAAGGATAATACTGTTGAGCAGGCTGGAGGATTTATTATCCAGCTTATGCCGGGAGCAACGGATGAATTTATAGATAAGCTTGAGGCTAGAATTAAGGAGATTAAGTCTGTTACAGCCATGCTGGAGGAAGGAATGACTCCTGAACAGATTCTGGAACATATTCTTGGGGATATGGAGCTTGATATTCTTGACACTATTCCAACAAAGTTTTACTGTAACTGTTCTAAGGACAGAGTGAGCAAAGCTGTTATCAGTGTAGGAAAAGAAGAAATACAGAAGATGATTGATGATGGTGAGCCAATTGAGGTTAATTGTCACTTCTGTAATTCACATTATACATTTACAGTTGATGAGCTTAAGGAAATGTATGACTGCTGTACAAGATAAATCTCAGGCGTATGGAGGTACACATGAATAATATTATACTTATAGGCATGCCGGGAAGCGGAAAAAGTTCACTTGGAGTAGTGCTTGCCAAGAAGATAGGATTTGGATTCATTGATTCAGATCTTGTTATTCAGCAAAGAGAGGGAATGACTCTTGAAAGGATAATTGAAAAGCACGGAGATGCAGGATTCATACAGATTGAAAATGAAGTGAATTGTTCCATCAGTCCACACCACACGGTTATTGCAACAGGTGGGAGTGCTGTATATGGAAAAGAGGCAATGGAACATTTTAAGGATATTGGTACTGTGGTTTATCTTGAACTTCCACCAGAATCACTTGAGGAGAGACTTGGAAGTCTTAAAGAACGTGGGGTTGTGTCTAATGGAAAGACAACTGTGGAAGAGATATATGCTGACAGGGCCGCACTTTATAAGAAATATGCAGACATTACGCTTAATGAGCAGGGAAAGCAGATAAGAGAAACTGTGGAGATGCTGTATGATATTATAATGAATAAAGACCAGTATAATTAAACAACTGGTTGAACTATGTAAGAATTTAGGGTACAATAATCTTTACCTTTTAAATACGAAAACAAGGAGGATTAACATGGAAAACGAAGCTCTTTCTAAGAACTTTATTGAGCAGATTATAGATAAGGATATTGAGAGTGGCCATTGCAAGAAGGTCATTACAAGATTTCCACCAGAACCTAATGGATATCTTCATATTGGACATGCCAAGTCTATATTATTAAATTATGGACTTGCAAAGGAATATGGCGGACAGTTTAATATGAGATTTGATGATACTAATCCTACTAAGGAAAAGGTTGAATTCGTAGACTCTATTAAGGCAGATGTTGAATGGCTTGGAGCAGAGTGGAACGGAGACGTCCTTTTTGCATCAGATTATTTTCCACAGATGTATGAAGCAGCTGTAAAACTTATCAAGAAGGGAAAAGCTTATGTAGATGATTTATCTGCGGAGGAGATTAGAAAGTACAGAGGAACTCTTACTGAACCAGGTAAGGAAAGTCCTTATAGAAACCGTTCTGTAGAAGAGAATCTTCAGCTTTTTGAGGAGATGAAGGAAGGAAAATATGCAGACGGAACGAAGGTTTTAAGAGCTAAGATTGATATGGCATCTCCTAATATTAATATGAGAGATCCTGTTATTTACAGAGTTGCACATATGACACACCACAGAACAGGAGATCAGTGGTGCATATATCCGATGTATGATTTTGCACATCCTATTGAGGATGCAGTAGAGGGAATTACACATTCTATATGTACACTTGAATTTGAGGATCACAGACCTCTTTATGACTGGGTTGTAATTGAGACCGGTTATAAGACATCTCCAGAGGAGAATCCTAAGCAGATTGAATTTGCAAAGTTATATCTTACTAATGTTGTAACAGGTAAGAGATATATTAAGAAGCTTGTAGAAGATGGAATTGTTGACGGATGGGATGATCCAAGACTTGTATCTATTGCAGCTTTAAGAAGAAGAGGATTTACTCCTGAAGCTATTAAGATGTTCGTTGAGCTTGTTGGTGTTACTAAGGCACAGGGTTCAGTTGAATATCCAATGCTTGAATATTGTATAAGAGAAGATTTAAAGCTTAAGGTTAAGAGAATGATGGCTGTTCTTGATCCTGTTAAGCTTGTCATTGATAATTATCCTGAAGGCCAGGTTGAATATATGGAAGTGGCTAATAATCAGGAAAATCCAGAGATGGGAACAAGAAAAGTTCCATTTACAAAGGAACTTTATATTGAGAGAGAGGATTTCATGGAAGAGCCTCCTAAGAAATATTTCAGACTTTTCCCTGGTAATGAAGTGCGTCTTATGAATGCATATTTTGTTACATGTACTGACTATGTCAAGGATGAGAATGGAAAGGTTATAGAAGTACATTGTACTTATGATCCTGAGACTAGGGGTGGAAATTTCACAGGCCGTAAGGTTAAGGGAACAATACACTGGGTTTCTGCTACAGAAGGCTGTAAAGCTGAAGTCAGATTATACGAGAATATCGTAGATGAAGAAAAGGGCGTTTATAACGAAGAAGATGGTTCTATGAATATCAATCCGAACTCTAAGATTGTTCTTACAGAGTGTTATCTTGAACCAGAGCTTATGAAAGCTGTAAGTGAAGATAAGTTCCAGTTTGTAAGAAATGGCTATTTCTGCGTTGATAATAAAGATTCAGAACAGGGTAAGCCTATATTTAACAGGATAGTTTCACTTAAGAGTTCATTCAAATTACAGAAATAGTGAGGTTATCCTGATGGAAGGTATTGGACAAAAGAAGGAAACAGATTATATTTTTGATAAGACAATCAAATGTGATGTATGTGGGAAGGAATTTAAAACAAAGCAGGTAAGAACCGGAAAAGCAAGATTTATTGGGACAGATGATATATTAAAGCCTCTATATGAAGGAATTGATACATGTAAATATGATATAATAATGTGCCCACATTGTGGCTATGCAGCCAGTTTACGTTTGTTTGGACATCATACTGAAAAACAGAGGCAGGCTGTAAGGGACAATGTGTCTTCAAGATTTACTGCAAAGGAGCCGGAAACAGAAACTTACAGCTATGAGAGAGCTGTGAAACGATGCAAGATGGCGATGCTTACAGAGATGGTGACAGGTGGCAAGATAAGTGAGAGTGCATATCTTTGCTTAAAGCTGGCGTGGATATATCGTGGGGAGATACAAGAGGCAAAGGCTAATGGAGCAGCACAAGAACGTATAAGTATGTATGAGAAATATGAAAAAGAGTATCTGGAAGATGCATACAGAGGTTTTAAACAGGCAAGAGAGACTGAATATCCTCCAATAGCGGGAATGGACGAGAATACGATAACATATCTGCTCACAAGCATTGGAATCCATTGTGGAAAGATAGATGAGGCAAGAAGATATGGTTCTGCTTTGCTTATATCCAGAACAGCCAGCATGAAATTAAAAAATAAAACAAGAGATGTATTGGAGACTATTAAAAAGAATTAGCACTAAAGGGGCGTATAATCATTATGAACAGGGTTAAAGCTTTTGTACAGAAGATATGGACCTATGATCTGGTTCACACAGCAGTTTATTCTATTGTTCTTGAACTAATAGTTGAATGTTTTAACAGAAGAGGAATAATGGGACTTGCATTTCCATTTATGCATCCAATTATTTTTATATACAATACACTTATAATAATGACAAGCATGGCACTTGCATTATTTTTTAGGAGAAGAATGTTTGTGTATAGTGTGGTTTCTGTTTTTTGGATTGGATTGGCACTTACTAATTTTATAATACTTTCTTCAAGAAAAACGCCATTTACGGCGATGGATTTTTATCTTATAAAAGATGCTATAAAGGTTGCGGGATTATATGTGAGTGTTATACAGATTATTCTTATTGCATTGCTGGTTATAGCGGTTATTGCAGGACTTGTTTTTCTGTGGCGGAAAGCCCCAAAACTTGAAGTGACAATTAAGAAAACAAAGTTTGTTGCATATGCAGCAGTACAGATGATACTTGTATTTCTTGCAGCATACGGAATGGGAATTACTCTTCTGTTTACAGGAGCTGTTGAAGGTCACTTTGGTAATCTTGCCCAGGCATATAAGAAATACGGATTCAGTCACTGCTTTGTGAGCAGTGTGCTTGACCGGGGAATTAAGAAATCAGGAGATTATTCTGAAGAATATATGGATTCACTTAAGAATGATCTTGATAATGTTGATGTTGAAGCGAGTGAAAAGACTCCTAATATTATATTTGTCCAACTGGAGTCTTTTTTTGATCCTACACATGTAAAAGGAATAACTTTATCAGAGAATCCGCTGCCTAATTATCAAAAACTTATATCTCAATGTTCTTCAGGATATCTCTCAGTTCCATGCTTTGGAGCAGGAACATGTAATACAGAGTTTGAAGTACAGACAGGAATTAATATTGATGATTTTGGACCAGGTGAATATCCATATAGAACAATTATGAAATCCAAGGTATGTGAGTCTATGGCCTATGACCTTAAGAAACTTGGTTATTCAACTCATGCAATACACAATAATGATGGAACATTCTATGATAGAAATCTGGTGTTTTCACATCTGGGATATGAAACATTTACTTCAATTGAATATATGGATGGGTTTGAAGAAACGCCTATGGGATGGGCTAAGGATTATATTCTTACAGGAGAGATTACTAAGGCACTTGATTCAACAGCTGGAACTGACTATGTGTTTACAATATCTGTACAGGGACATGGTGATTATCCATCTACACCAATGGAAGGATACACACCAGAGATTAAAGTGACTAACTTTCCAGTTGCAGAACAGCAGACATCATTTGAATATTATGTAAACCAGATTCATGAGATGGATAAGTTCATAGGTGAGCTTATACAGTCTTTATCAGAGAGAGATGAAGAAACTGTACTTGTGCTTTATGGAGATCATTTACCTACATTTGATTTTACAGATGAAATGCTTACTAACGGAGATAAATTCCAGACACAGTATGTAATCTGGAGTAACTTTGATATGGACAGACAGGAAAAGAATATTCAGGCATATCAGTTGTCTGCGTATGTAATGCAAAGACTTGGTATATCTGAGGGATATATCATGAAATATCATCAGTCAAAGCAGAAACTTCCAGAAGATGAGTATTTGAAGAATCTCAAAATTCTGGAATATGACATTCTGTATGGTAAAAAGGAAATTTATGGTGGAGAAACACCATATGAGGCTACAAATCTTAAGATGGGTATTGATGATATTGAGATAACAGATGTCTATAATTATAACAATACGGTGTTTATTGAGGGCAGCAGTTTTAACGATTACAGTTGTGTTCTGATTAACGGGAAAGAATATACCACGGAAAAGGTGAGTGACCGTCTTTTAAGAGTTAATGGTATTAATGTAAAGAAGGATGATGTAGTTGTTGTTGCACAGAAGGGCGATGATAAAGTTGAACTCAGCCGTACAACTTTTACAGTAAAGCAACAGAGTAAGAAAAACGCACAACAACAGTAAATGTGCTATCTTTAATTGACAGCGGGTACCTGAAATGGTAATATTAGTAAGGTGTTTCAAACATCAAGATTTTTTTTGGAGGTACTTGAAATGAAGGGTACAGTTAAATGGTTCAACAACCAGAAGGGTTACGGCTTTATCAGTGATGAGTCAGGAAAGGATGTATTTGTACATTACTCTGGACTTAACATGGAAGGCTTCAAGTCTTTAGAGGAAGGCGCTCAGGTTGAGTTTGATGTAACAGATGGCGCAAAGGGTCCTCAGGCTACTAACGTAACAAAATTATAATCGGTTGTTTTTCAGTGTGCCTTTTTTATATTATATATAGAAAGATATATTGTAACACAATAGGATTATGGGGGCGGTCACAATTAATATTGGACCGCCTTTTTTTGATAATATAATCTGGAGGTTTTATGGAGAATTTAAATATTAATTATGACAAGACAGTGAGTAATGCAACTGTCAGTATGATATCAGCAGGCGCAATACTTGTTATATCTGTTCTGATAGTTCTTCTTGTGTTGGTAATTAAGAGATGGAAGGGAAGATTTATACCTTTGGCATTAGGTGTTCTTTCGTATGTTGTATTTGGGTTTATGTTTTCACAGCTTTTGATGAGTGTTCTTTCGCTTATACCTAATGTTGATCAGTCATTTACGTATAATACCAATGCATATGTGGTTATATATAATATTCTGCTTGCAGCAGGGTTTGGTATTGCAAGATGGTTTACGGCAAAGATGATGACTGACAGATATAACAGAACAGGGGACGTGCTTATGGCAGGAACGGGTCTTGCAATTGGAGATACCGTTATTACTTATGCATTGTCAATGTTTACATTTTTTGTATATGCACAGGCAATATCAGCTAATGGATTAGAAAAATTCATCTCGGATATGTTTAACAGCGGAATGGCTGAGAGTGATGTAATTACATTATATACTTCAAATGTATCACAGCTGATTGATTCGCCTGCGATTTTGTGGTTTTTAATGGCTGTATCTGCGGTTCTTGATATTGCACTTAATATAATGCTGTTTATGGTTGTATATGGCGTAGTAAAGAAACAGGTTAATTATATGTATGCATATTATGCGATAATTGCACAGTTTGTTTCTAATATAATGTTCCAGTTATATAATGCATTTTCACTTACTAATATTATTGTTTTGTTTATTGTTAAGCTTGTGATTGTGGGAGGAATAGCTTTATTTATCAAGCAATTCATTATGAAGGAGATAAAATACTCAAATGACTGATGTGAAAAAAGGACTAACAGCAGATGAAGTAGAGCAGTTAACAAATGATGGCATGGTCAATGTGTCAGTTGGAAAACAATCCAAGACCATTGGCCAGATTGTTGCGGGCAATGTATTTACATATTTCAACCTGATATTTGCTGTATTTGCTGTTCTTCTGGCTTTTGTGAGGTCATATAATAATATGACATTTCTTCCAGTAATTATTTCTAATATGTTTATTGGAATAATTCAGGAGATAAGAGCTAAGAAGGTTCTTGATAAACTTACGGTGGTTAATGCACCTAAGACATCGGTTATAAGAGATGGACAATTACATACTGTAGCTTCGGAGACTCTGGTTAAGGGAGATTTGTGCGTATTTTCAGCTGGAAACCAGCTGAGTGCAGATGCAATTCTTGTTGATGGGTTTGTTCGTGTCAATGAATCATTAGTTACTGGTGAGTCTGACGAGGTTGTCAAGAATGCCGGGGATATATTACTCTCCGGCAGTTTTATTGTGTCAGGAGAATGTAAGGCTGTGCTTACAAATGTTGGTCTTGATGCATATGCAGCAAAGCTTGCAATAGAAGCAAAGGCAGGACGAAAGAAACACAAAACAGATATGATGCAATCTCTTGATAAGCTTGTTAAGACAATCGGTGTCCTTATAATACCTATAGGAGCAGGACTGTTTTTACAGAGCAGATTTGCAGTCGGGGGCTCAATAAAGAGCAGTATAGATTCAATGGTAGCCTCACTTGTCGGAATGATTCCAGAAGGGCTGTATCTGCTTGCAAGTGTTGCACTGGTTGTCAGCGTTATGAGACTTGGAAAGAAGAATGTTATTGTACATGAGATGAACTGTGTAGAAACACTAGCGAGAGTTAATGTATTGTGTGTTGATAAAACCGGAACAATAACCAGACCAGATATGTCAGTTACCCATGTTGAAATATTGGATTACACAGATGGTTACGGAAAGCATACTGATTACCATGAAACAGAGAGAATTATAAAAAATGTAGTGGCGGCAATCAGCTCGGACAATGCAACAATGGAAGCAATACATTCGTATTATGGAATTGAAGAAGAATGTGAATGTGACCAGGTATTTCCATTTTCTTCTCAGAATAAATACAGTGGCGCAAGATATGGGAAAGACGTATATCTGTTAGGAGCACCTGAATATCTGCTTCTTGATTCATATCCTGATTATAGGAATATTATTGATAAGTATTCATGCAATGGAGAGAGAATTGTCGTGTTTGGGCTGGCGAATGAGCAGATAACAGGAGAGGCTGTCACAAAGGCGATAACCCCTATGGCTTTTATAATCCTTGAGAATGAGATAAGAGAAACGGCAAAAGAAACATTTGAATATTTTAAAAAGCAGGGGGTCGCAATTAAAGTTATATCTGGAGATAATCCGCTGACTGCATCAAAGGTTGCAATACGGGCAGGGATAGATGATGCCACACATTACATAGATGCGACTACACTTAAAACGGATAAGGATATAGCAGATGCGGTTCAGAAATATACTGTTTTTGGAAGAGTTATTCCGGAGCAGAAGAAAAAGATTATAGAAGCATTTAAGATGGCAGGCAATGTTGTGGCAATGACAGGTGACGGGGTCAATGATGTACTTGCATTAAAATGTGCTGACTGTAGTGTTGCAATGGCATCAGGAAGTGAGGCTGCCAGCAATGCAGCACAGATAGTTCTTCTGGACTCTGATTTTTCAAAGATGCCGGATGTTGTTGGAGAAGGAAGAAGGGTTGTCAATAATATTAAGCGTTCAGCATCGCTGTTTCTTGCAAAGAATATATTCTCAATGCTGCTTACGATATTTACACTTATATCAGTTAATCTGTATCCTTTATATCCGACCCAGTTATCATTCTTAGGAATATTTACAATAGGTGTACCGGCTTTCTTTCTGGCATTACAGCCTAATAAGAGTCTTATAAAGGGTGATTTCCTGCTAAATGTAGTACTAAAGGCGTTGCCTACAGGTCTGACGGATTTTATTGTAGTTACGATTATAACAATATATGGCAATTGCACAGGTGCACCACATGAGCAGACAGCGACTGCAGCAACACTTGTGCTTCTTACGGTGGGCATGGCAGCACTGGTAAGAGTATGTAAGCCATTCGATATAATAAGAGTATGTGTGTGCGTTGCAATGGCATGCGGAATTGTATTTTCAATGATATTTTTACGCTCATTATTTGCAATGGTTGTATTAAAGGGGCTGGCACTTAATCTTACTGTTATGATGATGGTTCTGTCGCTGCCTCTGTACAGATATGTATGCAGGATGACGGCATGGCTGATAGATTTCTTTGAAAACCATAACCGTCATTTCAGACACCTGCTTAAAGGCTGATATATTAAAAATGTATTACTGCTTATTTAGAGCTTTTTCAGAGAATTCAGTTGTTACAAGGCTGCTGTAAGGAACTGGAGATTTAAGCTCACCAGCCTGCGTAAGAATGTCCTGTAAAAGATTAAAACTGTCTTCGGTGAATACAGTAGAGGTTTTCCATGTATCCTGTGATTTATATCTTTCAACAATTGCGGTTATTGTTGCAATATCGGTTTCTTTAAACTGAGGTGCAATGATGGCCGCAATTTCTGCTGATGAATGTGTATTGACATAATCAAGCCCCTTCTGTGTAGCGTTAGTGAATTTCTGGATTACATCAGGATTCTTCTTGATATAGCTTTTCTTTGCACAATATGCTGTGTAAGGAACATAGCCGCTTTCTACACCGAGCGAGGCGATAACGTGGCCTTCACCCTGCTGTTCAAGTAAAGTTGCAGAAGGCTCAAATTCAACTGTGTAATCACCTATTCCAGATGTGAATGCGGCAGAAGTTGAACCAAAATCAACATTCTGAAGGATTTCAAGGTCTGTTTCAGGGTTAATATTATTCTTTTTCAGAATATATTCAAATAACATCTGGGGCATACCGCCGGCTCTGCCGCCGATAACAGTTTTTCCTTTAAGTTCAGACCATTCAAAATTATCATTGGCTTCCCTTCCGACAAGGAAATTGCCGGCACGCTGTGTAAGTCCGGCAAAGTTGACAGCATAGTCATCAGAGCCTTCGGCATATACATAGATTGATGATTCAGAACCCATGAATCCAATATCTGCATCACCGGATATTAAGGCTGTCATTACTTTGTCAGCACCAAAACCATTAGTTACGGTAAGCTCAAGCCCTTCGTCGGCAAAATATCCATTCTCAATGGCGACATATTGTGGTGCATAGAATATAGAGTGTGTAACTTCGCAGAGAGTGATTTTTTTAACGGAATTGTCTGCATTTTCTTTGTTGCAGGCTGTCATTGGAAATGTTGTGACTAGTATGATGGTCATAATAATAAATAATGATATATATTTGCTGAAATTCTTCAATGAAATTCTCCGTTGTAGCTGCTTTTATTGTTATAGTATTATTTTTCTGTAATTTTGTTCCACAAAAGTAATAAAAAGATTGTCATTTAATGAAAAATTATGGTATTATAATAGAAAATTACAGTGTAGATAATTTAATATCTGTATATGGAGGCGCGTTATGTTTAGAAAGAATAAAACAACAGCTAAAGCAGCGTCAGGTAATGATTTGAATACATTGCTTGATGTATTTGATAAGATAATATCTGGTGAGATATCGCATACAGGTGAATCACCGGCTGATACAACACTTTTTGAAAATCCTGAGGTTGCCAATAAGTTTAATGAAGTTGTTGAGACTTATAAGAGATTCAATAATAATTTCGTAATGAGACTTAATGAGGCTATGGAGTCAATTGGCGATAATTCATATGTAAAGAATATGATGGATGAGGTGCAGTCACAGGCTCAGGCTATTGGTGCTATGGGAGAGTCAGGACATAATCTTGAAGAATCTATTAACCACATTAATGTTGCCATGGCTGATATTAAGGACAATACTCATGAGATGCTTGCTGCTACACAGAACAGTACAGCTAATATGAATGAGAGTATTAAGGTTGTTAATGAGTCATCAGAAAAGATTTCGGATATTAACAGACAGGTACAGGAATTTCAGGACAAGATTCATAAGATTGGAGAGATTGTTGATATTGTGAAGAAGGTTGCAAGCCAGAGTAATCTGTTAGCTCTCAATGCTTCTATTGAGGCTGCAAGAGCAGGAGAGGCAGGAAAAGGTTTTGCAGTTGTTGCTGATCAGGTAAGACAGTTATCAAGCAGTACATCAGAATCTGCTGATGATATTGTTAATTATGTAAGGGAACTCAATGATGATATTGGAAGATTGGCAGTATCCATGGATGATACAACTGTTAAGCTTTCAGAAGGTAATTCAAAGGTTGAAGAATCACTTTCAGATATTGAAAGAATGAATAACCAGATGGTTGCAATTAATGATGCTGTTAACGGAATATTCGCAGATATTGATACACAGTCATCTATTACTACAGAATTTGCCAAGCAGGTAGACAGTATTGCGGCAAGCTATGATAAGTTATCTGATAACTGTATGGCTACAGGTACTCATATCTATAAGATTGGCAGATATATTGATACTGCAAGAAGTGATATGTTCAGGTCATTCTCTAATGTTACAACACAGGATATGATAAGAATATTCCAGATTGACCACTTTATCCTTATGTGGAGAGTATATAATAATGCTGTTGGATTTGAAACTCTTAAGGTTACACAGCTTAACAATCCGGATGGATGTAAGTTAGGTAAGTGGATGAAAGCACAGACAGATACGCGTATTACAGGAAGCAGACAGTTTAAGGATCTTGATGCGGCACACAGACAGATTCATAAATATGCTGTTGATTCTTGGAACGCCAAGGAGTCTGGTAATGTAGAACTTGCACTTGAATACTTCCAGAAGTGCTATGATGCATTTGGTGTATATAGTAATAAGATAGAAGAGTTCAAGAGCTATATGAGAACAATTGGTTATACTGATGAAACTGATAAAGTGACTTTCAGAAAGTAATTAAAGTGAATGGTCTCCTATGGTGAAGCATAGGAGACTTATTTTAATGTAAGAAGGAATAGAGTGGTTTAGATAATTATAAGGAGATAGCAAACAGAGTATGGAAGAATATAAAGAAAAAGCAAAGGAAATTATGGTTATAGGCCATAAAAATCCTGACACAGATTCAATATGTTCGGCAATATGTTATGCTGATTTAAAGAATAAGATAACCGGAACAGATAATTATGTGCCTAAGCGGGCGGGACATCTTAATGAGGAAACTCATTTTGTACTGAACAGATTCGGTGTAGAGGCTCCGGAATATATTAAAGATGTACGTCCACAGGTAATGAACATAGAGATAAGACACACAGAGGGAATAAATAGTGAGATTTCGGTGCGTAATGCGTGGAAACTGATGGATTCACTTAATGTTGTAACACTTCCTATAACAGAAGGCAGAAAACTTACAGGTCTTGTTTCGATTGATGACATTGCCAAATCGTATTTTGAAACATTTGATAACAGAGTATTGTCGAATGCTAAGACAAGTTTTGCTAATATTGTTGAAACACTTGGGGGAAGAGTAATCACAGGTGATGAAAGCGAGATATTTGACAAAGGAAAGATGCTTATTGCAGCGGCTAATCCTGATATGATGGAGAGCATGATTGATGAGGGGGATATTGTAATTCTTGGTAACAGATACGAATCACAGCTCTGTGCAATAGAGATGGAGGCAAAATGTCTTATAATATGTGAGGGAGCAAAGGTATCCAATACAATTGCCAAGATTGCAAAGAGCCATAACTGTATTATTATTGAAACTGATTATGATACATATACTGTTGCAAGGCTTATGAATCAGGCAATTCCGGTTGGATTCTTTATGACACCAAGAGACAGAATTGTATGTTTTAAGACAACCGATTATGTTGAAGATATTCAGGAAATTATGACTAAGAAAAGGTTCAGGGATTTCCCTATTGAGGATGAAAACGGTAATTATGTAGGAACTATTTCAAGAAGAAATCTCCTTCGTTCAGGCAGAAAGAAAGTTATTCTTGTTGATCACAATGAGAAGAACCAGGCAGTCAATGGAATTGAAGATACAGAGATTCTTGAGATAATTGACCATCACAGATTAGGACCTATACAGACAATCACACCTGTATTCTTCAGAAACCAGCCTCTTGGCTGTACAGGAACAATTATTTATAAGATGTATCAGGAGACAGGAATTAGTATAGAGCCTGTTATAGCCGGGCTGATGTGTTCGGCAATTATATCGGATACATTAATATTCAAATCTCCAACATGCACACCTGATGATATAGAAGCGGCAATGGAGCTTGCTGATATTGCAGGAATTGACCCTGAAGTGTACGGAAGACAAATGTTTGGAGCTGGAAGTAATCTTGATGAAAAGACAGACAGAGAAATATTCTATCAGGATTTTAAGAAGTTCGCAATTAATGATGTTACCGTAGGTGTGGGGCAGGTTAATGCAATGGGACCTGAGGATATAGAGAAGATAAAAGCAAAGGAAGTGCCGTTTATAGATACAGTAACAGGTGATGGCGGGCTTGATGTAGTATATTTTCTTATGACAGACATATCAACGGAATGCTCTTATGTACTGTGTTCAGGTAAAAATGCGGATACAATAATGTCACAGGCATTTGGAGTTGACAAACAGCAGGATACATATATACTAAAGAATGTTGTTTCAAGAAAGAAACAGTTCCTCCCGGCCATTATGGAAGCTATGGAGCAGTAGAGAAAATGGAGAATAGTGATGAAGGCATTACGAAAAGATGATCCCTGCTGGTGTAACAGTGGGAAAAAATATTGTGACTGTCATATGGAATTTGATAGAAAATTAGATAATTTCAAGAGAAAGTTTCATAAGGTACCACCAAGAAATATTATAAAGAATGAAGAACAGCTTGTAGGAATGAGAGAAAGCAGCAAGATTAATATTGCTGTGCTTGATTATGTTGCAGAGAATATTCATGCAGGAATGACAACTCAGGATATAGATGATTTGGTATACCAGAAAACAACCGAGATGGGTGGAATACCTGCACCACTTAATTACGAAGGATTTCCAAAGAGTGTGTGTACTTCAATTAATGAGCAGGTATGTCATGGAATACCATCTAAGAATATCCAGCTTCTTGATGGTGATATAATTAATGTTGACTGTTCAACGATATTAAACGGATATTTTTCGGATTCATCAAGAATGTTCTGTATAGGTAATGTTGCACCAGAACATAAGAAGCTGGTGGATGTTGCAAAAGAATGTGTCGAGTTAGGTCTTGCACAGGTTAAGCCATGGGGACATCTTGGAGATGTTGCGGCGGCAATAAATGAACATGCAAAGGCTAATGGATATTCAGTAGTAAGAGAAGTTGGTGGACATGGAATAGGTCTTGAATTTCACGAAACCCCATTTGTAAGTTATGTAATTAAGAAGGGAACAGGAATGGTCATGGCACCGGGCATGGTATTCACAATTGAGCCAATGATAAATGCGGGACTTCCAGACATATATATAGACGAGGGCAACAACTGGACAATATATACGGATGATGATTCGTACTCAGCACAGTGGGAAATAATGGTGCATGTGACTGAGGACGGATATGAGGTTATGAGCTACTAAAAGTTTGTGTATATTCGCAGATGAACACAAACAATAAAACAGACACAACACATCCATCCTGACAGGACATACAACAATAAGTGAAAAGCTCCATATACTGTAGTGATACATGTATATGGAGCTTATTTTATGATGATGACACAACAGGTTCCGGCGATGTGCTATGTACCGTGGCAGCGTTGGGATGAATTATATGAGCCTTCGCGGGCAATTATGAGGGGGACTATGTTTCCTGTACTTGATAAACCATTTACAGGAGGCAGGTCATGAATTGTTGTAATAATATAAGAAATGAAAAAGCTATGATTATGAAGAATATTTATGAACTTGGCTTTGCACTTGTTGAAACTATGCTTTATCTTGATACCCATCCGGATGATGCAGCAGCTATTGAATATTATGCAGAAATTAAGGATAAATATGTACAGTTTATGAAAAAATATTCGGATTATTATGGACCTCTCAGTATGGAATATATGGTAAATGACAACTACTGGATGTGGGTGGCAACGCCTATGCCATGGGAATATAAGGGAGGTATGTAATATGTGGAATTATGAAAAGAGACTTCAGTATCCGATTAATATAAAGAATTGTAATCCTACGCTGGCAGCAATGATTATTTCACAGTATGGTGGACTGTACTTCAATAAGGTATACAATATAAAAAAGTTTAAAATTTTTGATTTATTTCATATATTGTATGATATAATATATAAAAACAAAGGGAAAATAAATAGGAGATGGTTGTATGTATGACGTTCTGGATATTGCAAGGTTTGTAATTAACTACTGCAATGATAGGGAGTATGATATAAGCAACTTGAGGTTACAAAAGTTATTATATTTTATACAGGCATATTATTTGGGTTTAAAAAATAAAATGCCTTTATTTAAAGAGGATTTTGAAGCTTGGGATTTTGGACCGGTTATTCCATGCGTTTATCAGGAATATAAAGCATTTGGTGGAAGCAATATACCTAAAATAAATAGATTTTTCAAAGGTGTGAAGCTTGTAAAGTATGACAAGAATATTATATCAAAAGCAGATAAAAATAATATAGCCCATGTCATTGACTTGTTTAGAAATGTTAGTACATCAAAACTTGTGTCAATAACACATGGGCAGGAACCATGGATAAATGCATATAACTCATTTGACAAAACAATATATAAGGAGGATATAAAAAAGTATTTTTCGGCATGATGATAAGGAAAATAATAAAGGACATAATAAAGAAAAAATCTTCAAAAAGTGACTTTGAAAGTTTAGTTAAGAATAGTAATTTAGAATCTGAATCTATTATTGAAGAATCTGATTACACTTCTATTACATCAAAACAAAAAGAACGGATAAATAATATATTAAATATGTTACAGACTCCAAGTGATAAATTTGATGAGAAGGTGCAAAATACATATTTGGAATTTAAGGAAATATCAAAAAAAGAGCGTATATTGTACTCTGAGATAACAAATAGAATATTTAATATAGATGACAAGGAAGATGGCACAATATTATCTAATGCTGAAAAACTTGTTGATTATGCAGATGCTAATATGAATGAAAATGAAGACGATATTAGATGTTATAGAATGATTTGCAAATTTTGGGATCATTGTAATTTAGCATATAAACAGAAGGAATTAAATAAGAATACGCAAGAGTCACTGAATGAACAATTTAAATCATACATGGAGCCATATATTAATGATTTTAAACAAAGTGAAAAGGAAATGCAGACACAATATATTTCAATTTTAGGAATATTTGCAGCAATTGTATTAGCTTTTACTGGCGGTATGACGCTTTCGGCTTCTGTTTTAAATAATATTCATCATGCATCTGTTTACAAGCTTATAATCATTGCCTGTATTGTAGGACTAATATTTATGTTTATGATGTGGTTGTTAATGGATTTTATAAGAAGTATTCATGGACAATTAGATAGGAAATATTGGGTTATTATTGCTTTTTCTATCACTTTAATAATAATTGCATTGGCGGCATTTTATTGTTATAACAAAGACGATAGAATAGATGTAGATCAAGTTCAAACAATAGAAGAAAATAATGATACAATATATACTGATTAAAAATAGAAGGGAAAGCTCCCTTCTATTTTTGCAAGAAGAAATACACTTCCAACTTGTCATTCTCTTTATCATATACACAATGATCCACAACACTCCTTATAGCATTAGCTCTTGTAAGAGTATCTTTAGTAGTATCCTTAATAATATTAAGAACAGATGTTATGTGTTGTAACATTTCATCAGAAGAATCAGCTTCAGACGACTTAAGAGAATCAAGCTGTGCCTCCAGCGTTTTTCTTTCATTTTCGATTAGCTGTTTGTTTTCTCTATACTCTTCTATGGTATCAATGCCATCTCTATAAGCCTGTTTTATTCTGGCTTCCTTATCGCCAAGTTTAGATATCTGGTTTAGAATCATGTCTCTGTCTGTTGTATTACCATCATTTGGAGATTTCTTTAACTCATAGTGTAAATCCATGCTACCATCTAAAACACGCTCAAATGCTTCATATATGGCTTGCTCAAGGGCAGCAGTTTTAATGTAGTGGCTGTGTGAACATTTCCCTTTATTGTAATTACCACACTGATATCTTGTAGCATTAAGACCGGCCATAAGAGAAGCTCCACAGTCTGAACATTTTACAATGCCACCGAGCCAGTGTTTCATGTGTCCTGCAGCTCTTGCTTTGTATGGACGACTTCTTAAAGCCATAAGGTGCTGCACCTCGTCCCATGTTTCTTTATCAATAATAGCTGGGTGTTTACCCATAACGATAATCCACTCACTAATATCTTTAATAGTATGATCATCATGCTTCTGACGATTCCAGCGAATAGCACCATAGTAAAATGGATTACTTAAAATGTATTCAACAGTACGACCTTCAAAGGCTGCACCACGTTTTGTTTTATATCCAAGAGCATTAAGCGCTCTTGCAATCTCCAAATAGCTGTGTCCGGCAATGTAATCTTTGAATATCTTTCTTACAACAATAGCTTCAGGCTCATATATGTATGGTATGCCGGTATCCTTATTCATTTTGTAGCCAAGAGGAAGAGAAGATTGATAACCACCTCTTAGAGCTTTCTCAGTCATACCCCTCAGAACCTCACCAGATAGACGGATAGAATAATATTCGTCCATCCATTCAATTATTCTTTCAATAAGGCTTCCAAAAGGACCGTCAATGAGTGGTTCTGATATACTCACGACCTCTACATTGTTCTTTTTTAACAATGACTTATAAACAATAGATTCTTCCTGATTACGGGCAAATCTGCTAAATTTCCAAACAAGAATAATATCAAAAGGGTGTTCCTTGCTTTTGGCAAGACTAATCATTTTCATAAATTCAGGCCGTTTATCAGCTTTTTTTCCAGAGATACCATTGTCTATATAAATATTTTCAGCAAGAAGAGACATATTATGTTTTTTAGCATAATCTATCAAGAGCCTTTTCTGTGCATCAGGCGAGAGCTCTTCTTGCTTGTCTGTAGATACACGAATATAAGCGCATGCTACCCTCATGTTTGCAATGTCTGTAGCCATATTAATCATCCTTTCTGTAAAATATATGCGAATTGCACCAGTACAACTCTAAAAATGGGTATAAAAATAACACCTACTTGCAAAAGCGGTGTTCAGAATGATATAATATGGCTTGCTTAGGGCGATTATATCATTTGAGCATAGCTTAATTGTAAGTCGCGGGTAAAAGCTCTTGTGTTCCAGCACAGGAGCTTTTATTTATTATAAAACCATCTCGGTAATAATACCGTTATGGTATAAAAAGACTCTGGGCCCGAAGGACACCAGAGTACGTTCAAGATTAGTTTACTTGTATTATAATCTGGCGTCAATATTGATTATACATGATCTTAATTTATTGTCTCATTTTCAGACTTTCTCTATACTGTTCTGCATCTGGAATATCAATAAATTCAACAGTCTTATCATAGTTTTGTCGTATAACATCTTTTATTTCATCTAATGTAACATTGAAAAATTCTCTTCTATGGTTGACCATATTAACCTTACGATTTTCAAAGGCTTTATGTAGAGCATTTTCAAGTGCAGGAGCATCATCAGAAAATATCATTGCATGTACATCAAAATTGAATGGAACGGACGCATCACCTAATTCATCAACTCTATCTTGAGGGTTAAGACGGCGAGTCATACCAATTTTGTAAATATTCTCTCCAAATGCGCCAATATTAGAAATAACATAAACATAACCAGCACGCTGATTTGCTTCTCTGTAATCTAAGTCTTTTATTTTCACATCAATAACACCAAGTTGTGATTCAAGTTCATTTTTCTTTTGTATCAACTCATCTGAAGGATCAGGAGAAGATTCAATTTGCTTTAAAACAGATAGCAAAGCGTTTTGATAATGATTACGCTCTTTATCAATAGCTTTTCGTTGCTCTTCAATTTCTTTTTGTAGTTTAGCAGCTTCACGAAGAGCAGCTCTAGCCTCTCTTTGTTCTTCTTTTTCAGCTTGTTTTTTCTGACGATATTCAAAAGCAAGATGTAATTCATCTACTTTAGCCTGATAATACTCATTGGATATTGAAATCTGCATCATTTTTCCTAGTCGTGATATTGCGTTGCGAGAGGTTGTAATCCTTTTGAGTGACATATCAAAATTATTATATTTGACTTTATTTATTACCTCATCGCATTCGCTATTAAAAGCTCTTAACAGAAGTTTTTGAGTATCACTTACCATCTTAGAACCTTTTTGCAGGCTACCATTAACTTGCCAATTGATAGCACCAGTGGCAGCAGTACCATTCTTTATCATTTGTTTCTGCCTATCTCTGATGGCTGTTAATTTTTCTTTATAGCCATCAGATGTGGCGAAATCATAAATAGGTGTATACAAACCGAACTCTTGTACAAGTACATCATCTTGCATAATAATCAATTTTGATTTTGTTTCATCTATAAGGTCAAGAAGATTATTGTATTCCTGTCCTTTATCGTTAATACGATTATACAAATTATCAAATTGTCCCTGTAAATCATTAACCTGAGCTTTTAGTGATTCTATATGCTGTGATAAATCAAAACTAGTCTGCATTTCGGGAGTAATCATTTTCTTTAATTGTTCGTTTTCTTCACGAAGTTTTTTAGCGTTTAATATATCAGATAATCCCATGTTTTCTCCTATTCAAATAATTCCATAATATATAATGATGGTTGAAATCCAACAACATAATTGTCTACTTGCACGCATATGCCATATTTAGAACGGTAACATTCAATAGCATCATTTAGAAATTCTTCGGTTACATTTAAGTAATCTGCCATATCATGTAAAGTTCTGCAGTTAGCCTTATAACAATTAATAATACCTTGCAAACCAACCTGTCTGTTATATGCCCACAGACGGGCTCTAGCTTCTTGCTTTCTGTTACCAGTGTCAGACATATCTAAGATATTTCCGGTTGAGGTGTAAAAATGTCCTAATTCCTCTGCAAGTACGCAGGCTTTTTCTTTTTGCGTTCTTAAGCTATTACTTATAGCAACAGTGCCATCACAATATAATCCTTTTATTCTAGTTCCCTTCAAATTGTAGTCATCATAAACTGTAACATTATTATCATTTGCATTGGATAATAACTTCTCATAATCAGTCAATAAATCATCCCCTTAGTTTTTTCTTTTTGATTTAACAAAATTAGCAAATTCTTCTATCTTATTTAATTCCTCTGGTGTAAATCCATCTCCATCAAAATGAGCAGCTATAGTATGAGGTTCTTCTAATCCCAAAAGCACATCAGCAGAAACATTTAATACATCAGCAATTCGCTTTATAGTTTGAACATTAGGTTCTCTATTCCCACTCTCATATAAAGAATATGTAGATTTGGCAACCCCAATAGCTTCAGCAACTTCTTTTTGAGATAAACCTTTCTTTTCTCTTGCTGACTTTAAATTTTCATTAAAAATATCTCCCATATTATTAATCACCGCCTTGAATAACATTTGTATGATTTGATTATATGAATGAAATGCAAACATGTCAATAAAAAGTTTACAAAATGCAAAGAAAACTATTGACAAGTTTGCGAATAGCAATTATATTATAATCAAAGTTTGCGATATGCAAATATGAAAGGAGGAAACAAAATTGTTTAGAAACTTAGAAGCGGAACAGGCACGAAAAGGATATACAAATTCAGATGTGGCAAATTTATTAGGAATATCAAGAGTTTCTTATGAAAACAAGAAAAAAACAGGGAAATTTACAACATTTGAAATAAAGATTTTATGTAAGACCTTTAATGTGAAGTTTGATTATCTATTCGAGGAGGTGAGAGAAGAGTGAATAGCCTGAAAATTAATTTCGATAAAGAAGAACTTGAAATTGATGGAACAAAAATTACAAAGCCATTTATTGTAAGAGTTCCACATGATGATGGCTATCAAAGGGCAAAAGTCTTTAATCGTGAGAATGGATGGAGAGCAGGAGAAAAACTTCCCTGTATTTCAATATCAAGAACTTAATACAGGGAAGAATAGTTATTCATAGAAGAATTTTATAGCTTTTAACTCATTGTTTTCAAGAACATAGTCATCCATATAAATTTTTAAATACTGTCCATCTGGTGAAACGAGCGTATCTCCAACTGATACTGAACCAAGATATGAAGAGGTGAGAGAGTAATTGAGCATAAAACCTACAAATATATAATTCGCAGTTATGAACCATTTATGGAAGAGAGAACAAAGACATTTATTCAGGCGTTAACAGCTATAAAGAAAATGAAAGTATCAGGTATTAAGCATTATGAAGTTATAAGGATACCATTCAGAGAGAGGCATCCTAACTTCCCAATATATTTTTCAATAGCTGTGCTAGTGATTGTAATGCTTTCTGGATAAGTGCATTAGTGTATATATCATAGCTGCTTAGCAAAGCAAGAAGGCAAGGAATGAGAAGCAAGCAGATTTTTAACTTGCATTATTAAATACAACAAAGAAGGGAGCAGGCAGATGATTATAAGAACAGAATATGCTAACTTCGGTAAGCCAGAGGACTTACTAAGGTATATGCAGGAAGAAAACATTGAGGTTGTAACAGTAGAGTCGGAATACTGGAGTGCAAAGCTTGCTCCTATGAGAATGACACAGAAAGATGTAGAAGATTGGGTGAAAATGAAGGAGGATTGAATGAATTACACATCAGTAGCAATAACAGTAATTATTTGTTTAACAGTATTGGCTTTATGTCATGAACCTAAAGACCGTAAGTAGCATATAAAACATAAAGAGCCATGAGGTGAGAGAGTGAATATAGTTATAAAGATTATAGATGGGGAGAAGATAATAGATTTCTCAACCCTGAATGAGAATAAGAAGAAAGAATACGGACAGCGCCTCAATGAGCAAGGGCTAAGTGCTATGGGGTATGTCCGTAGTAAGGAGGCAACATGAGAGATGTAGGCTTAATTATAGCATATAACAAGCGTATTAATGCGGCAGTAGACGATAGACGCATAAGGGACGCGGCTAAGTGGATGTGCAGGCTTCACAAGCTGGAACATAAGAACAAGGTGCCAGCGGGAAGCTTCAGGCTCAGAAGCATATAAAAAAGAGCCGCTTGGACCAGCGGCTCTAGTACTTAGAACATAAAATGCTCTGCAAATATAACAATATTATTGTATCAGAAATGTTCGAGTACATCAAGAAAAATTAATAAAATGGTCTTTTTTCTTGGGCTTGTAATGAATATTAACAAGTCTGCGAAAAAGATTATTAAAAGGGGTGTACATGAAAAGAAGAGGTACAAGGTACATTCCCTATGATTATGAAGCGGCTATTGATAAATCTGTAGAAGATATGAATGAGGTCTTCATGGAGTACATGCTGAAGACCAAATACAGGTGTGTCTATACATGTAAGGAGATCCGTGCAGGTAATCAGTTAGAGATAGAAATATATCCTGAGTTCACGAGGAAAGAGGACATTCCGGAGGAAGGACGGATAAGGGATAAAGAAACCCAGAAGAACCTGAACAATAAGAATGCTATTAAGTATTGCTCAAGACTGATTATAGAGAATTTCACAAATGATGATATATGGATGACGCTTACATATGCAGAAGGGAATGAGCCAGCTTGCTGGGATGAGGCTGTAAAAAATATGACCAATTACATCCGGCGGATTAATTACAGGCGCAAGAAGTTAGGTCTGCCTAAAGCCAAGTACATATATGTTACAGAGCATGATCCTGATGCAAAGGTGCGCTGGCATCATCACGTTATTATGGACGGGCTTCTTGACAGAGATGTATGTGAGAAGTTGTGGAAACTGGGAGAGCGTTCCCAGTCAAAGCGACTTGAGGAAGATGCTTATGGTCTTGTAGGAATGGCAAAGTACATAACAAAGGACAAGCACCGACAGAAAAATGAGAAGCGGTGGAACTGCTCTACAGGACTTAGACAGTTCAGAGTTCGTAAGGTCCGTTCTAAGAGAAAAGGCGGAAATGGGCGGTATGTTCCTGTAAGCAAATATATAGACACATTTGTAAGAGATAAGGCTGCAAGGGAAGCAGAAATACAAGCCTGGCATCCGGAATATTCTCTTCTGGAATCACAGGTGTATTACAACGGAGTAAATGGCATGTTTTATATAACAGCAAGACTCCGGGATTGGAGAAAAAGAGATGCAAAAGGTAGACGTATTCATCCAGACGACAGCTAAAGGTCCGGCAATAAAGAAACATACGGAATATATGTATGTCTTAAAGATAGTAATTAATGGCAAAGAGTTCATTAGAAACGGCAAAGGCACGCTTGAAAATGTAACAGAGAATCAGGCAACACTGCAGGCAATAATACATGCATTAATGCGCTTCCATGAAAACTGCGAAATCCGCATAAATACTAGTTGCGAGCATGTATTAAATAGCTGTAGAAATGCTTGGCCGCAACAATGGGAAAAAGCCGGATGGACGAAAGCTAATGGGAAAGAGGTAAAAAATGCGGACTTGTGGCAGCAGTACTTAAATGTCAGTTGTGGCCATGTAATAAGCTGGTCTGATTCAGCGCATGAATTTACCAAGTACATGGAATATGAGCTTAAGAAGATGGAGGAATCATGGACGAAGTAAAAATAAAAAGAGAGCTGGCTCGCCTTAAGTGGCTAAGAAAAGCGGCGTACATGATGCCACCCTGTAAAACAGCGGATGAAACAAGCATTAAGGTTACTAATCTTACGATACTTAGCGGAGAGATAGCGAAGTTGGAGAGACAGTTATACATATGCCAGCATCCGGAGGTAGACAACATATAATGCAGAAATGCGGAAAACCGCATAAATACTAGGCGGGAGTAATGTTTTACTCCGGAAATATCTACATGGTACTTATTCACAGTCAGATTAAGAATATATCACAGTAATTTTATCTGGCAGCAGTCCACCCGGAAATCCGGGTGGGGAAAGGAGATATATGGAAAGCATAATGCAGGACATAAAGGAATGTTACCTGTGCCGCATGGAAATGCTGCAGAACAACAATTTTAAACAGTTGCCTTCCAGTGGGCTTGAGTGCCACCACATCATGCACGGAACGGCCAACAGGAAGATATCAGAGCATTACGGCTTAAAAGTGTGGCTTTGTCCGGAACATCATAGAACCGGCAAGGATGCAGTACATAAATGCAGGGAAACGGACCTGAAGCTTATAAAAGCAGGCCAGGCGAGATTTGAACAGGTATTCAGCCATGGTGAATGGATGCAGGTTTTTATGAAAAATTATTTGTAGGAGGAAATATGATGTTTGAGGTATTTGGAGAATTTGATTCTGCAGAAGAGATAAATAAGGCAGCTGCGGCACAGCTTGAACAGGGGGACATGCAGGCTGTAAGGGATATAGCAAAAGAGAACGGACTGGATCTGGATGATGCAGAAGACTATATAGCAGGAGATATGGAGGAGCTGTGTAATCCGCTTATGGCTGCACTTGGAAAATTAAAGATTGAGAGAGCAGATTTAGAACTTAAGGGAGTTCTTGAAGACTGGTACGACATTGTAACGGATATGTGCGTAAATGATGAAGCAGTAAGGGCAGCAGTCAGGCGTAAGGATAAGAGTCTGAAGGTGTTTATGAGCCTGATTCTCGCAAAAGCATTTGATACGAAAGAGCTTGTAAGCAGTAAGATTGTGAAAATTACTAAGGTAAAAAACGGTAAAGAGCAAATGAGAAGTCCAGTATACCTTGGAATTCCCAACAGAGCTGAAATAAGGAATATATGTAAGGATTATTACTTAAAATAGGAGGTTCACATGAAAGCAATAAAAGCATTTAATTCAGATTTATGTGCAACTCTGGGGAAAGGCGTAATGCAGTACGAACCAGGTAAGACTTACAAGGAAAGTGAAGCTAAATGTGCCCGCAATGGTTTTCATTGTGCAGAAAATCCACTGTGTGCATTAGGATATTACAGCGGTTTGAACTCTAGATTTTTTATCGTGGAAGCAGGAGGAGAAGTTAACCAGGATGGAAATGGCACGAGAATATCGTGTACAGAAATAACACTGCTTAAAGAAATAACCAGAATACAGCTTGCAGCGCTTGCATGTGAATATATTCGGAAACACCCAGACAGAGAGGAAAAAGGAACACATCTTAATCGTGATGTAGGATCCGTAAATTTAAAAGGAGATTTTATTATAGTAAGAGGCAAAGAACCGAGAGGCAGAGGAGTTAAAGGCTCTTATATATTTCTGATTGAAGAGAAAAGAGATAGTCTGGAAATAGAATCGATACAGGCCTTATATGTAGACGGAACAAAGATAAAAGCAGATAAGTACTATAGATTGAGGGGTGGCGCAATATGCAAAGAAAAGAATTAAGAGCATTAAAACGCATATATGCGACACCGACAATGAGAAGGATTGCACAGGATAATAAGCTGGATAAGCCGATTGTTTATAAATACAGCTGGCATAAATACACATACAGCACAAAATATGACATGATGCTTAGGTGTCAGAGCCGGGGTTCTATTCTTATGATTGCAGTATTTTTTCCGGATGATGTAGCAAAAGGGTTTAAGTATCCTGTATATGAAATATATTGCAATCCTAAAGGATGTGAATACATCACAAGAGAAAGAAATCCCGAAGACGGTAAAGAAATAAGATGGACAAATGCACTCGTATTTAATCTTGAAAGAATTGATACAATAAGATTCTTTGATTATGAGCCTGACTTGAAAATAAGAAAAAGAACAATATGGCAGAATAATGATGGTAAAAAGGAGATAAAACAATTTCTAGGAACCAATAGGAGCGGACTTGAAGGGCTTATTGAATATCAGCATCGTTGTAAATCATATAGTATTAAAAAAGCTGAAGAAAAGGAACAGGAACCGTGGGATGAGGAACTGGCGTTAACCCCGCCTGTGCTGAAAGGATTCGAGAGATGGTCCAAGCATGAGGCTATGAATGAAAACTTTATTTTTTATGAGAGTATACACAGTCCTACAGGGTATTGTTCCTACTGTGAAAAGGAAGTCCCACTTATAAAACCGAAACGAAACGGAGAAGGTAAATGCCCTTGCTGCCATAAGAAAATTATATTTAAGCTTAGAAGCAAGATAAAAGGTTTAAGAACACGGGCAATATCAACAAGCTGTATACAAAGGATTGAAGGTGGATATGTTGTAAGAACATTTGAAGTTCATTCTGCATACAGGAATGCAACATACGATAAACCGGATTGGTCATTTATAGAATATCAGAGAACATTCATGTATAGCGATGGACGAATAACAACATATGAATACGAAACATATAAGAATAAATACCTTAGATTCTGTAAACAGGAAAGTAAGCTCCCGTATGAATATTACAATAGAAAGATTAAGCTTTATCCCAGAAATCTAAGTCTTTTAAAGAAAAGTGTATTAAGAAACAGTGCAATTGACTTGTGGCCGATTCTGCCATACAGCCCTGCAAAGTATTTGTATGTAGAAAAAGGCAATCCGGCAATAGAAATGTTGGCAAAAATAAAGCTTTTTGGACTGGCAAAGGAAATTATCAAAACAGGATATGATAAAAATTTACTAAACCAGGATGAAACGGAATTGGCCAAGATGCTCAAAATTGATAATGCCCGCCTTAAAAGATTAAAAAATATGACTCCAACGCTTGTAACATTGAAGTGGATGCAGTATGAAAAGCTAGTAAATACAATATGGCCAGACGATATGATATCTGAATTCGGGCAGAATGAAATAGAAGTAAGTGAGCTTAAATTTCTACCTAAGCCAATAAAATATCTGAAAGTATACAACTACATAAGACGGCAGCAGATATTAAGCGGAGAGACCTTTAAACAGACATTTATTACATACAGAGATTATTATTACCTTGCAGAAGAAAATAAATGGAATATTGCTAGCACGCAGATTTCTATGCCGAAGAATCTCGAACAGGCACATATGAATGCAATATTATTTTCTCGTGGAACATCTATAAAGAATCAGACGGAAAAGTTAGAAAAGAAATGGCCATTGTGCAATAAGATTCTGCCGGATTTAAAGAAATATGAATACAGCAATAACGAATATTCGGTTGTAGCACCTGTATGTATAGAGGATATGGTTCGAGAAGGGATAGCATTAAATCATTGTATGGACCATGCAGATTTTTACTATGACAGGATTCAGCAGAGAGAAGCATATCCATTTTTTCTGAGGAAGACTAACCAGAAAGATATGCCTTGGTACACACTTGAAGTAGAAGCTTCCGGAAACATAAGGCAGAAAAGAACAACTGGAGATAATCAGAACCCAGACCTTGAGCCAGCAATACCATTTTTATATGAATTTATGGAGCATTTTAAGCAGGTTATGAATGCGGAAGAAATAAAGCAGGGAATAAAAGCAGATAAAAAGCGTAAGGAAGAATATAAAAAGCTGAGAGAAGAACAGAAAAAAGTATGGCATGGTAAGTTGGCCGGACAGTTGCTTGCTGATGTTCTGGAGGCGGATTTTATGCAGACAATTTAACAGAAGGAGCAAATATGATAGAGATAATACCTACAGGAACATTTGATGAGTGGCAGCAGGCATTGGATACGGAATTTAGTAAGAGTGCCGAGAGCTTTATAAGAATAGGATATCTATTAAAGATAGCAAGAGATACGGATATTCTTAAGGATACACCGTATGCAAATGTAATTGATTACGCTAAAACAAGATATGGATTGGATAAGACACAGGTGTCCAGATTCATTGCTATAAATGAGAGATTCGGAAGTAAAGAAGATGATTCTGCCCTGGGGGATAAGTATAAAGGATTTGGATATGCCAAGCTTGCTTTAATGCTTAATATGCCGGATGAAATCATAGAAGAAATATCGCCGGATTATTCTAAATCTGAAATAGAGGATATTAAGAAAGAGATCGATGAGGAAAAGAAGATATCTGACATAGAGATTTTAATCGAGGGCAAAGAAGAATGTATAAAAAAACTTAATGAACTTGAGCAGGTACTGCATCAGCTGTTCCATGACAATCCAGAACTGTTTATGAAGATACATACATCAACATATGAGACAGCAGAGCTGATAGATATATTTGCTCCTGCAGGAGAAATGATATATTCAGTTCGTCTTTTAGGTGTTGGCCGTCTTATGTTAAGTATCAAGGCAGACTCTGGCAGAATTACAATAACTAATGTTAGAAACATGGAAAAGACAGAGTGGAACATAGAGGAGCTTGCGGAATCCGTAATAAATATATTTAGCATGGCAGTGGATACAGAAGATCCGGCTAAGGCATGGACAAGCATCTATAAAGAGGAATATCCGAAAAAAGCAGAAGTTGCACCGGTGCAACAGGAAAAGCCAGTGCAGAGGAAAGAAAAGAAAGTACAGAAAGCCAAGATTGAGAAACCTAAGCCCCAGCCGGTAGAAGAGCAGATACCAGGGCAGGACAACGTGCTTAATCATCCGGAGTATTTACCGGAAAACGGCAATAATAAGGCAGATTCCACAGAAAATGTGCAGGAAACAGATACATTTGTGGATAAGCAGCAGGAAAAACCGCCATATTTTGAAAAAGTTTCTGCGGAGAAAGAAAAAACAGAGCCAGAAATGCCAACAAATGCGATAAATACAGAATGTGAGAACGAAGTAGACGCACTTGGAAATTACATGGATTGTTGGGAGGCAATATGTGATGCACATCGCAAGATTGCCCTGTTTATCGAGGATTACAGCACATCTGATATAACACCGGATAATATGCGAATAGAAGCAGCACGCATAAATGCGGTTACATTGGCGGAAGAATTGGAACACTTAAAGGCTTTATAGACCGCATAAATACAGAATATGGAGAATGATTATGATTAAATGTGATAAAAATAGAATTGAAATAAAAGGAACACCGGTAATACTTGTTGGAGAATTAGGAACAGCAATACAGACTGTATATAGAGCAATGCTTAATACAGGTATTGATAAGGTATTTGCTGAAGAAAGAATTAAGAAAGCCTGTGAGCTGGCACTTTTAACAGACAAAGAGCAGGAAGAGGTATCGAAAGACCTTGATAGAAAAATAGATGAAAAGTTGGATAAATTGGCTAATGCAATATTAAAGGAACTTTTTGAGGGAGGTAGTAATGATGGTCAATAGAGATTGTATAATGGCTAATCTTGAGCAGAGAGACTGTAAAGGACTTAAAGAACTGTATTGCGCCAAGGAGGACAAGCCTTGCCCATTCTATAAGCCGGCTGATAAATACAATAGAGATGGCAGCAGAAGGAGGAAGGCAAATGAAAAGACTTACAAGTAATAAAAATACATCTGATATGTCTATGATTGAACTGGCACATAATAGTTGCTATATAGATAATAAGCGTAATGCAAGATACAGAGATTACAATTTAGACATTGACAGTAGGCAGCTTGCAAGAAGTCTTATGAAAGATATTTGCAATGTAGATTTAACTGATTTATCAGATGAAGAATTTGAGGAATATATGGGTTCTATGCTTTCAGTAGAAATAGATAGTACAGTAGGACTTCTGGCATTGTTTTATCGTAATTTATGGGCGATAGCTGATTTAAGAGAAAAACTGAAAGAATATGAGGACTTAGAGGAACAGGGCAGACTTATCAAGTTGCCTTGCAAGGTGGGAGATACAGTTTATCATGTTGTGCAAGGAAGAATCGTTGAGGTTTCTAATGTTGATTTGTTTTTCTTATTGTTATCGGTTGTTGAGAACAGGTTTAATAATTCGGTATTCCTCACAAAAGCCGAAGCCGAGGTGAAACTGAAAGAATTGAGAGGTAAGAATGAATAAAAGAAAAGCAATATCTAAAAAAGTGAGACAATCTGTATATCTCATGTATAACGGACATTGTGCTTATTGTGGTACAGAAATAGCTTACAAAGATATGCAGGTAGACCATGCAACACCGCTTAGGATAGGTGGAGCAGACGACATTTCAAATTACATGCCAGCTTGTAGGAGCTGCAACCACTATAAAGCCACTTTAGATGTCGAGGGATTTCGAAAGTATCTTTCAAAAATACATAAAAGGCTTATGCGTGACAGCATACCTTATCAAGTGGCGGAGCGGTTTGGTATAGTAAAGCATATGTCGGATAATGTGAAGTTTTATTTTGAGAAAGTAGAAGGAGACGATTATGTGGAAAATAACAAAGAAAGACGGTATTGCAATGGAGATAGAGAGGTGTCCGGATGAGCAGAAGACGACATAAGCACCTGAATGAATATACATGCTGTGAGCAGTGTTCTAAGAGCATGGCAGCAGTCGGAACATATACATGTAACAATAAGACAGTTATAGAGAACTACATGCCGGCGGAAGATTACTTCTGGTGCGATGGAGAGATGTTTGTCAGGAGGGAGTATGAACGATTTAATCAGCAGAGAACAGCTTATAAACAAGCTAAATAGTACAGGAACAAATATCACATTTGATATTCCCGTGGAAGAAATATTGGGAGAAAATGTTGATTTAGACGATTTTGCCGCATTAATGCAAGATGCAATACAGGCATATAGGAAAATGGTTATAGGTACTATTAAGAATATGCCTACAGCATATGATACTAACAAGATTTTGGAACAGTTAGAAGAGGAAAAAGAACTATCATATGCTGATTTTGATAGATATGTTAAAGAGGTCAGTTCTTATCTTGATGCTGAATGCGATGACTTTTTTCATATTGGGATTGAAAGGGCAATTAGGATAATAAAGGTAGGTGATTTACGATGTTGACATTACCAATCCAGAGGAAGTGGTTTGATATGATTCTTTCAGGCGAGAAGAAAGAAGAGTATCGGGATATAAAAGAATACTATGAGACAAGATTTCAGAATCTGTTCGGAGCAATAACTATATATCCATCAAGTTTCTTTTCAGATAGAAGCAAATATGAACTGTTGCAAGGAGAGGCAGTACCAGAGGAGATAAGGAAAGACAGTGTTCAGGAGATTATTTTCCGTAATGGATATAGCAAGGATTCTAAAGCAATAAAAGCAAGATGCAGATTAAGGATTGGAAAAGGGAGACCAGAGTGGGGAGCTGAACCAGATAAGCAGTATTATATTTTGGAAATCTTGGATAAGGAAAAACTGGCAGCAGATGAGAAGAGGGTAGGTGATGAACAACTTGAAAAATAACAATATTAAAGACCTTCTTAAGCAGTACAATGACTTGGTTAAGGAGAAACAGGAAATACAGGCCGCGATTGATAAGATACAAAGAGAATTGGATAAAATGGAAGCTGAAGGATATACGGAAAAGGATAGCGTTACCGGTGGAGATGGAGGTAAGCAGCATTTTGTTGTAGAAGGCTTCCCTTATCCGGCATATTCACGGAAGAGAACACTTCTTTTAGTGCGACAGCGGCAGCAGATAGACATTAAAGAGAAGATAGATACGCAGATAAACCTCATAGAACAATGTATTAATCAAATTGACAATAGCAGAATGCGGAGGCTTATAACATTAAGATACATAGAAGGTTTATCTTGGGTGCAGGTAGCAAGAAAGATGGGAAAACACCACACAGCAGATAGTTGTAGAATGGCAGTAGAAAGATTCTTATCAAAAATTTAAAGTTTGTTCGCTCTGTTCGTTTTGTCTGTGTTAATATCTAAACTGGACTTGATGGACAGCATGATTTCTCCATTATTAAATATTAATACCCCCGGTAAGACACTGGCTTAAGGCTGGTGTCTTTTTTGTATGCCAAGAAAGGAGCTGATTGTGTGAGATTAACAGATAAACAACGGAAATTCTGTGATGAATACCTTATAGACCTTAATGCCACACAAGCGGCTATTAGAGCGGGGTACACAGAAAAGTATGCAAATACAAATGCATCAAAATTACTACAAAATACTACAATTTCACAGTACATAGGAGAAAGACAAAAAGAACTATCGCGCAAGACAGAGATTACTCAGGAGCGAGTAATCAGGGAGCTTGCACTGATAGCTTTTTCTAATACAGCAGATTATGCACATGTAGTCGAGAAGAAGATGAAAGCAGAAGTAGGCGGAATGCTTGTGGATATACTGGATGAAGATGGCAAACCTGCTACATACAGGACTGTAGAGCCAGTATTGACAGAAGAACTTACAGAAGAACAAAAGCGTGCATTAGCTGTTATTAAGAAAGGACGAGATGGATTAGAGGTCAAGCCATGTGACAAGGTAAGGGCATTGGAGCTTCTTGGCAAGCATCTTGGTATGTTTACAGACAAGATAGAAGCTAATATTAATGATTCTGTAAAAAACGAGCTTGCAGAGCTTCTTGCTCAGCGTAAGGCAAGGGGTGAGCCTGATGCTTCTAAGTGATAAGTATTGGGATTACATAGATACACCGGCAAGAGCAGAATTCCTTGAAGGTTCTACTGCATCAGGCAAGACAACAACGGTTGCTGTGAAATTTATTATGAATGTAGCAGAATCAGATATGAAGCTACATGTTATAGCCGGTAATACGACAGGTGTTATCGAGAAGAATATCATCAATGCAGATATGGGATTGCTTCAGATATTCCCTAATTTGGAATACTGTGGAAACGGTGATAAAGAGAATAAACTTCCACATATTAAATTCAAAACTGGCAGCAGTACCAAGATAATATATATTCTTGGCTATGATAATGCCAGTAAGTGGAAGAACGCCTTAGGTTCACAATTTGGATGTGTATGGGTAGATGAGTGCAACACAGCTAATATAGACTTCATACGAGAGATATTCGGACGAAGTGAATATTTTGTTGGCACTCTTAATCCAGATGCACCTACATTACCCATATACAGCGAATATATTAATCACGCAAGACCGATTGATAAGTATAAGGCAGATGTGCCGGAAGAGATATGGAAGGACCTTAACGGTTGTGAACCTATTAAAGACTGGGTATATTGGTTCTTCACATTTGAAGATAATATATCCATGACACCAGAGAAGATAGAACAGAAAAAAATGAGCTATCCTCCCGGTACCAAGATATATAAAAACAAGATATTGGGATTAAGAGGCAAGGCTACAGGCCTTGTCTTTTCTAATTTCTGCAGGCGGCATGTTATTACTAAAGAACAGGCTAAGGCATTTATTAAGCGAGAATATGACGACAAGCAGACAGAATGGTTTGTAATATATACAAGCGGTCTTGATACGGCATATTCAACTAAGAGTCCTGATACTATTGCAATGTCCTATATGGGAATAACAAACAAAGGAAAGCTAATTATACTGGCAGAAAGGGTATATAACAATGCGGCTCTTGATATCCCCATAGCACCGTCTGATACAGTAAGAAATTACATAGACTTCTTGGAACGCAACAGAAAAGAATGGGGCGGCATGGCAAAGAACACATTTGTTGATAACGCGGATCAGGCGACAATAACAGAATTTGCCAAGTATAAGAGAGAACATCACGAATGCCTGTATATATTCAATAATGCGTACAAGAAAGTAACAATAATAGACAGAATAAACCTGCAGCTTGGCTGGATGTCCTTTAACGACGAAAAGGGCAAAGAGCCAAGTTATTATGTTGTAGATACATGCACGAACTACACAGGGGAACTGCAGGTATACAGTTGGCTGGAAGATAAAGACTGTGAGCCGGAAGATGGAAATGATCATATGGTTAACAGTACGCAATATGGCTGGATACCATACAAAGACAAAGTTGGAGTAGAGAACGGATAGGAGAGTGAGAGAGGTGAGCATATTTAATACTATGGCTGATAAGATAAGAGATGGAATAAGGACATGGTTGCGTGTGCAGCCGGCACAGAGAGGTGTAATTAATATACAGGAAATCTTCGACTTTGAAGGTAACGCCATTAAGAATCAGATATGGTACAGAGGCGTAAGTGAAGAGCTGTCGCAGCTGTATGATCAGATTGATGGAGATAAGACAAGATTCTGGGCTGCAAAATGCTCTCCTGGATTAGCGATAAGAAAGATACATGTAGGATTACCTGCAATGATGGTTGATATGCTTGCAAGTATTGTTGTTGCAGATATGAACGAGGTAGATGTTGGCAGTAGGCAGTCAGACTGGGATAAGATAGCGGAAGAAAATGACTTTACAGAGCTTATAAAGCAAGCAATATCAGATACACTTATTGTTGGAGATGGAGCATTTAAGCTATCCATAGACACGAATCTCAGTCAGTATCCAATCATAGAGTTTTATCCTGGCGACAGGGTAGAGATAATAAGAGAACGCGGCAGAGTGAAAGAGGTTGTGTTTAAGACAGTATATACAGTTAAGAATCAAGAGTACATTCTGCTTGAAACATATGGCAAAGGCTATATAACATATATGCTCACAAGAGATAATAAAGAATGTGATATCAGCATTGTGCCGGAGCTTGCAGGTTTAAGACCTGTAACATGGGAAGATAAAAGTTTTATGATGGCCATACCGCTCATGTTCTATAAATCAGCGAAATTTAAAGGCAGAGGCAAGAGCATATATGACAGCAAGATAGATGAATTTGACGCGCTGGATGAAGCATGGAGCCAGTGGATGGACGCTTTAAGACATAACCGCACAAAGGAATATATACCAGAGAATTTACTTCCTAGAAATCCTAGTAATGGAGAGGTTATGCTGCCAAATTCATTTGACAACGCTTATATACAGTATTCGTCTCCTATGGCAGAAGGTGCAAGTTATAAGATAGAGAGGGAACAAAGTGAAATACCACATGAAGGATACCTTGCTACATATATTACGGCTTTGGACCTTTGTTTGCAGGGAATCATGAGCCCATCTACATTAGGTATAGATGTAAAGAAACTTGATAATGCAGAGGCTACAAGAGAAAAAGAAAAGGCTACATTGTACACAAGAAACAATATTGTAAATCAGCTCCAGAAGGTTCTTCCAAAGCTTGTAAAAATGACATTGCAGGCGATAGATACACTTAATAATGCAACAACACAGGAAATTGATGTTGATGTAACATTCGGTGAATACGCGAACCCTAGCTTTGAGAGCCAAGTTGAGACAGTAAGCAAAGCCAAGCAGGGTGGCATCATGAGCGTTGAAGCGTCTGTTGATGAATTGTATGGGGATACTAAGGATGATGACTGGAAACAGGAAGAGATAGCAAGGCTTAAGGCAGAACAGGGAATTGAACAGATGACAGAACCAGAACTTAATACAGAATCAGATGGATTTGAAGTGGAAAGCTTTTAATGAGGTAGCCTATGTTAAATACGGACTATGATATAGAGAAAGCATTTAAAGCCATAGAAGATGAGCTGATTGCTTCTATGATGCGCAATCTTGCGAGCCACAGAGCAGAAGAGACAGATATGGGGTTTAACTGGTCACAGTGGCAGGTAGAACAGCTTAAGGCTCTGGAAAAGTATAAGGCACAGAATAAAAAGAAGTTCACGAAGTCGTTCAGTAACATAAATGATTCTATTGACGCAATGATATTTGCAGCCAGACAGGAAGGCGGTACAGAACAGGAACAGAAGATATTAAGGGCCTTAAAGAAGGGCTTGAAAGCATCTAAGGTGTCACAGGGCGCTGAAGGTGCTTTTTTTAAGCTTAATACAAGAAAACTGGAAGCTCTGATAAAAGCCACAAAGAATGATTTTGGTACAGCAGAGAAGGCAATGCTCAGGATGTCCGAAGACAAATACAGACAGATAATATTTAATGCACAGGTATATGCAAATACAGGCGCAGGAACATATGAGAAGGCTGTAGATATGGCTACAAGAGATTTTCTTAAAGCTGGTATCAACTGTATTGAATATGCGAATGGTGCAAGGCATACAGTAAAAGATTATGCCAGAATGGCTATTCAGACAGCCAGCAAGCGTGCATATCTAACTGGAGAAGGCGAAATGAGACAATCATGGGGAATTAGTACAGTTATTATGAATAAGCGTGCTAATGCCTGTCCTAAATGTCTTCCGTTTGTTGGAAAGATTCTCATAGATGATGTGTGGAGTGGAGGTAAGGCATCTGATGGTCCTTATCCACTTATGTCTTCTGCAATAGCTGCGGGGTTGTACCATCCAAATTGCAAAGACGTACATACAACATATTTCCCTGAGCTGGATGAAGAGCCAGACAGTAAGTTTACCAAGGAAGAACTTGAGCAAGTTAAGGAAGATTACAAGCAGGACCAGAAGCGGCAATATGCAGGTAGGATGGTTGAGCAGTTCAACAGATTGTCGAAGTACTCACTGGATCCGGATAATAAGAAGATGTATGGGGTAAGAAAGGAACAGTGGGAGAATGTAGTTGCAAATAGCCAGAAGAATGATATAATGGAATCAGACCTAAGTATATTTAAAAATAAGTTAAGAAATGATACAAATATAGATAAAGAATATTATAATATTCTTAAAGAAAAGTTTTCTCATGGAAATAAAGATGCAAAACACTTATTTGCTAAGTATGCAAGTGGAGATACAATAGAAACATCGTTGTTTGAAGGTACTGCACATTATAATACGAAAACTAAAAAAATATCCATGCACTATAGAGCTGATTTAGATAACTTACGAGGTACTGGTGCAACATGGTTTCATGAACATGGGCATTTGATAGATGATGCACTTGGAACAGTATCAAATGATAAACAATTTAAGGCATTACTTAATGAAGATGTTTACCAATATAGGATAAGATATGGAAAAGAGCATAATTTAAGAACATATGATAAAGTAGATAAAGCGATTAGTGGTGATTTGCAGGATATGCGTAAGCACTCGGCTGTATCAGATTTATTGGATGGATTAACAAGTGGAAATATTAGAGGTTGTGCTGGACATATGTATGATTATTGGGATAATCTTGAAAATATTACATCAGAAGCATTTGCTCATATGTTTGAAGCACAATTTGATAAAGTTCGATATGATGAAATGAAAAAATATTTTCCACAATCATTAGAATATTTTGAAAAGAAATTGAAGGAGGCAGCAAAATGATAAAGAAATTGAAAAAGGCACATTTACAATTTGTTATGCATTTTGATTATTGTCCTAACTTTCCGCCTAATCTGGATTTCAATCAGGAAGAATATGCTGAATTATTGTTGAAATGCATAGAAGATGATTTTGATTATACAATTGAGAAATATGGAACAGTAGTGCCAAAGAAAATGCCAAGACCAGAAATAATATGGGATTAACAGCCACCAGTCGAGAGATTGGTGGTATTTTTATACCAAATTTTAAGAAAGTGAGGATTTAGAAATGAAGGATTATATTGGAGTAAAAGTGGTGGCAGCAGAGCCAATGAGCAGGGGCGAATACAATGAATACAGAGGGTGGAAGATACCAAGTGACGAGAATCCAGAAGATGAAGGCTATCATATAAGATATTCTGATGGATATGAAAGTTGGTGTCCTAAGAAACAATTTAATGAAGCGTATAGAAAATGTGACAATATGACATTTGGAATTGCTATTGAGGCCATGAAAAAAGGTAATAAGGTAGCAAGAAGAGGTTGGAACGGAAAAGGAATGTTTGTTGTATATCAGAAAGCATATCCGAATGGAATCCCCTGCAATAAGCAAACAGCGGAAGCATGGGGGTTAAACGAAGGCGATTTGTTTATATGTAACCCATATTTTCAGATAAAAAATGTGGATGGTTCACATTCAATGTGGGTTCCAAGTATTAATGATTGTCTCGCTGAAGATTGGATTATAGTAGAATAGTCCAAAGTTGCACCAGTGCAACACAATTTAATATTAGTTATTAAGCACACATGGCAAATAAGCTGTGTGTGCCTATTTTTTTTATGCCCAAAACTTAATGGCACTAAACTTTAGGGAAATGGGAAATGCCGACGGGCGGTAAACGGAAGAAAGGAGATAGAGTGATGAGAAAGACATTACCTATGAATTTACAGTTCTTCGCAGAGGGCGGAGATGGTAACGGCGACCAGAACGCTGGAAGTAACAATAATGGACAGGCAGGACAGCAGAGTGGTCAGAATAATCAGCAGACAGCTGGTGTTGATTATGACAAGATACAGGCAATGCTGGATAATGCAACGGCCAAGAAAGAGAATGCTGTGCTTAAAAGCTATTTTCAGCAGCAGGGATTATCAGAAGATGAGATAAGTCAGGCTATTGCAACATTTAAGCAGAATAAGCAGCAGCAGACAGAACAGCAGCAGAACGCTAATGCTAATCTTCAGAATGAAGTGGCAGCTGCACAGAAGGTTGCTGAACAGGCTCAGATTGAGCTTGCAGCTACAAAGGTAGCAATGACACTTGGTATAGAAGCTAAGACACTTCCCTATGTGCTTAAGATGGCTGATTTCAGCAAGGTAAAGGGTGTGGATGGAAAGGTGTCTGAAGATAATATCAAAGCTTCACTTGAGCAGGTACTTAAAGATGTACCAGCACTTAAGCCAAGTATGGAGAACAATGCTGGCTTCCAGATTGGTGCTCCTGGTAACAATGGAAATGGCAATCCGGGTAATGATGATGCGATAAGAAAGTTATTCGGATTAAAGCCAAAGCAGTAAAGAAAGGAATAGGATTATATGAATAATATCGAATTATCTACAATATACCTTCCAATACTTGATGAGGTGTATAAGGAAGGTGCAAAGACCTCAGTATTAGATGGTGATGAAACAACAGTAAGAAAAGGCAATAACGGTGAAATCAAGATTGCGAAGCTTGATATGGATGCACTTGGTGATTTTGATAGAAAGTCAGGTTATACAAAGGGTTCAACTTCACTTACATGGGAAACAGTTAAGTACGATAAGGAACGTTCACAGGATTTAAGAATCGACCGTCTTGATAATGATGAAACACTTGCACAGCCATTTGCCAAGTTATCAAGCGAATTCTTAAGAACAAAGGTTATTCCGGAAACAGATGCCGCGCGTATTGCTAAAATCTGTGGAACTAAGGATATAACAGTAAAGGAAGAGAATATTGAAACAGGAGCTGAATTAATAACAGCGTTAAGAGCTTGTGCTAATAAGATGGATGAGGATGAAGTTCCTATGGAATCACGTATTTTATTCATCACACCTACATTAGCTTCTCTTGCGGACGATATGGATACAACTAAATCAAGAGAAGTACTTAAGAGATTTTCTCAGATCATATCAGTTCCACAGTCACGTATGTACACATCAATAACCCTTCATGATGGTAAGAATTCATATGGATATGAAAAGACTAAGGCAGCTTATACATTATCAAAGGATACATTACCACAGCCGGGTAAGACTTATTACACAAAAGAAAGTGAGGGCAATTATAAGGCTGTTAGTAGTCCAAGTGGAACACAGGTTGAAAATTACGAGATGACAACTAAGCCGGCTAAGAATGTTAACTTCTTATGTGTAGAGAAGTCTGCAGCTGTAACAGCTATGGATCAGTATATTAAGTACTTTAGTCCAGATCAGGACCAGGATGGCGATAGTCATGTATTCAAGTATCGTAATAATAATCTTTATGGCCATGTATATGAGAATAAGACCGCTGGGGTATATGTATCACATAAGGATAATTAAGGAGGAATCATTATGGCAGATACAGTAATTGGATTGACCTTTGAACCAAAGGTTATTAGGTCAAAGAAAACAGGTAAGGCAAAGGAAGACAAGCCCAAGGAAGAGAAAGTAACAGCAGATGAACCAAAGGAAGATAGGACAGAATAGGCGGTGGTCTTATGGTATATGCAAGTAAAGAGCAGTACCTTAGTGAACATAGACTTATCCCGGATGAGCAGATAGTACGAAGATTAAAACAGGCGAGCCGACATATCGACTCGCTTACTTTTAATCGTATAGTCGCGAGAGGTTTTGAAGGTCTGACAGAGTTCCAGCAGGCAATAATCATAGATGTATGCTGTGATATGGCTGATTTTGAATATGAGAATGAGGACATGATTAATTGTGTCTTACAGAATTATACTCTAAATGGAGTATCTATGCAGTTTGGCAGCAGTTGGAATGTTCTTGTACAGAATGGAATTGCTGTAAAACGCGATACATACCAGATACTTTGTCAGACAGGTTTGTGTTGTTTAAGTCTGGGGGTGTGAGTATGAAGTACCCGTGTTTAATACTAAAGAGCATGTGTAAGACAGAAATACACCTTGAGATAGAGCAGGAAGGCAGGAATGTCTATGGAGAACCTCTTGAACCTATTATTTGGGATGGCTTATGTAACTATCAGGACAGCGGTAAGACAGAATTAACAGTAGAAAAGGTGCTTATAAAGCTTGAAGGATGTGCTTTGATACCAGGAGATATTGCACCGGAGCTTCCTGTTATTACTAAAGGTGATATAACGGTGTTCGGTGTAACAAGGCATATATACAAGGGTACGAAGTGCCGTAATCCGGATGGTACGGTTAATTATGTAAGATTGGATGTGATGTAATGGCAAAGAATGTTAAGTCAACAGTGAAGCTTAATATGCCTATGGTAAGGAAGCTTACGGCAGCAGCGGCGACTTCATTAGAAATGACAGCGGAAGCTATACACACGGATGTTGTGCAAAGTCAGGTGATACCAAAAGATACAGGTAAATTGCAGGGAGAAAGTACTCATATTAGCGCAGGAAAGAGTGAAACTGCCACTTACGAAAATGGACAGACAGTAACTAATGGTATTTCAAAAGCTGTAAATGGTAAAGTTATCATATCAACATCAGCACCGCAGGCAAGAAGATTATATTATCATCCGGAATACAACTTCCATCAGACGCAGTGGACAGATGAAAGCGGCAAGAAACATGAAGGAAATGCAAATGCTAAAGGCAGATGGCTTGATGACTATATGAAAGGTGGTAAAAAGCAGGATTTTGCACCTAAAGCATTTGGAAAGTTTTATAAAAAGAATGCGGGGTTATGATGTTAGGATGTTAGGAATAGGTGATGTGAGAGACCTTATAGCAGGTCTTGGGATAGCGGCTGATGACCATGTATATTGTGGAAAGCTTGATGATAAGAAAGATAAGAGCATAGGTGTATACCATCTTAACAGGGGAGATAATGTTCAGATGGCTGTTGGAGGTATACAGAACAGCTCTTATGCTGTCAAATCCATAAGTATACTGATTCATTGGAATAAAAGTGTCAGGGAGACTGAAAAAGTCTCACAGGAGCTTTACGACAAGCTCAGAGATATGAAACATGTAAACATTAATGACACAAATATTCTTTTTACAGAAATGTTAGTATCAGCACCGATTGAGGTTGATACAGATGATAAAGGAATATTTGAAATGGTCATAGAACTTAAATTTTGTTATGAAAGGTAGGTAGAAGTATGTCACAGAATACAAAGATAGCTGGGTATAACGCGGAAGCTACACCATTAACAGGGGTTAATCCGGTACATAAAATTCAGTTTGGAGTATGTATAACTGGAAGAAAAAACACAGATACACCGGAAACAGTAGAAACTAAGATTGTAAAAGATGCAGAGAGCTTAAGTATATCTGTAGATGGAACCATTGAGGAATGGAATCCAATGGATCAGGCTGGCTGGGTAAGAAGGCTCATGACAGGTAAGTCACTTGGTATGTCTTTCGGCGGTAAGCGTAACTATGGAGATGAAGGAAATGATTATGTAGCAAGTCGATTTATGAAGACAGGTCAGGATTGCAATACATGGGTGTCTATTATATTCCCTAATCTTGATCAGCTTCTTGTACCTGCAGTAATCGATGTAAAATCTCTTGGTGGAGATGCTACAAGTATTGATGCGCTTGAATGGGATGCAAATTCGGATGGAAAGCCAACATATATAGCATATGTAGCAGCTTAAAGAAAGAGAGGATTTGAATAATGGCAAAGACAGATTTTAAAGTAATAGATATATCTATGAAGATTACGAACCAGTTACCTATGATTCGTATTACAGAGGATTTGGTTGTTACTGTTAATAACAGAAAGAGCACAATTCTCAACATACAGGCTATGGCACAGGAAGCAGAGAGCAAGGAAAACAAGGATGATATGGCATTTATGATTAAAGGCCTTGAAATGCTTGTTGGAAAGGATGCTTCAGATAAGATTGAGGCATTAGACCTTCCTATTCCTGAATATAAGGAAATGTATAATACAATCATGCAGGTTGCTATGGGAACATACGGCGAGGAGCAGACACCCTCAGCATGAGACATATTATGATATATGGGATGATTGGGAGCTGATAGAAGCCAGCTTCCTGTCCCAATATGGCATACGGTTGCGTACCGAAGACGATATGTCATGGTCAGAGTTCTGTTCGTTGCTTAGTGGAATAATGCCTGAAACACCCCTTGGAAGAATTGTGGGAATCAGAGCAGAAAAGGATCCTAAGGTTATAAAGGAGTTCACTAAGGAACAGAAGAAAATCCGTAATGACTGGATATTAAGAAGAAATAGAAAATTAATGGAAGATCATGCAAATTACAATAAGTATTGGAGTGACTTCCAAAATTGGGCTAAGACCGCTTTCTCTAAGTAGAAAGTGGTCTTTTTAAATGCCGGAAAGGAGGGAGTATGTCGGATGTAGTAGGACAGATAGCTCTGGAACTTGGCATAGACAGTTCACAGATAGTTAATCAGCTTACAGGTGCTTCCAATAAGGCAGCAAAGCAGGCAACATCCATCTTTTCTGGTATGGGAAAGAAAATAGCTGCTGGATTAAGTATAGCAGCTTTTACTAAGTTTACGAAAGACTGCATAGAAGTTGGTTCTAATGTTACAGAAGTACAGAATGTTGTAGATACGGCATTTAAGGACTTGAGTGGACAGGCAGATCAGTGGGCTTCTAACGCCATGACTAACTTTGGACTATCTGAATTATCTGCTAAGAAGTACATGGGTGTATTTGGCCAGATGAGTAATGCTATGGGTATTACAGGACAGGCTGCACTTGATATGGCAGAAGATGTTACCGGATTAACAGGTGATGTTGCATCATTTTACAATTTGAGTACAGATGAAGCATATACAAAGCTGAAATCCATCTGGACAGGTGAAACAGAGACACTTAAGGACTTAGGTGTTGTAATGACTCAGACGAACTTAGACCAGTATGCACTTAATAATGGCTTCGGTAAGACTACAGCAAAGATGACAGAGCAGGAAAAAGTAATGCTCCGTTATCAGTATGTTACTAGCGCACTGTCCAATGCCACAGGTGACTTTGTTAAGACACAGGATTCCTGGGCGAATCAGACAAGAATACTTACATTAAGGTTTCAGCAGTTAAAGGCTAGTCTTGGTAAAGGCTTCATAGCATTGTTTACACCTATTCTGCGTGGCTTTAACAACTTGCTGGCAGGATTACAGAAGGTTGCGGATGGATTTGCAACATTTACACAAATGCTTACTGGTGCAGATATATCCTCATCAGCTTCTTCAATAACAGGGCTTGGAGATATAGCGTCAGACACAGCAGACAATGTAAGTGGTATAGGAGATGCAGCATCTTCTACAGCAAAGCAGATAGAGAAATCACTGGCCGGATTTGACCAGATAGAAAAACTTTCAGAGCCGACGGACAGCAGTAGTTCTAGTGGAGGTGGCACATCTTCAGGTGGAATAAGTGTTGCACCTAGCACACAGGCAGATACCACAAATGCAGCATCTGCAATTGGCGATTTTGCAAATACGGCAAAGAAGGAATTAGATAAACTACGTAAATGGAGTGTATCAACATTTTCTCCATCTATGTCAAAAATATGGGATGGACTTACAAAGAATACAGATACAGCCAAGAAAAATTTAACAAATGCGTTTAATGATATAAAAGCATTAGGACCGCCGTTGTTAAATTATTTTAACGGTCCATTTACAAATTATCTTGTAACATGGGTCGACACTAATGGCAGTATATTAAATGGATTATTTGATAGCTTTAATACAGTCTTTTCGGATGTATGGAATAAAGCAGCATATCCTATACTTGCAAATTTTGTTTCTGTTGGATTACCAATGTTGACGGATTTTGCATCCCAGACGCTATCTTTAAATGGAACAATATTTGATGCATTTAAAGCATCTTGGAATTCTTTATGGAGCGAAGGTGTAAGTCCAGCCATTGAATCTATATCAAATGTATGGATTGGCTTGGTTAATACAATGGCAGGGGCATGGAACGAATGGGGAGAGCCGATATTTACTGGAATAAAAGCGGCTGTTAAGACTACTGGAGATGTATTCTTAGATATTTGGAATAATATGCTTCAGCCAGTCTGGGAGAATGCTTTAGATGTAATTGATAGAGTATGGAGTGAACATTTACAGCCACTGCTGGCCAATTTCTTGGATTTTGTTGGTGAGATAGTTACATGTGCTACGACAATATATAACAACTTTATTGCACCTGTAGTTGGATTTTTATCTGAACTATTAGGACCAATATTTATAGCTATATTTGATTCTATAGGGAATAAGGTTGGAGTTGTCGTTGGAACCATAGCTGATTTAATGAACGATACAATTACTGTATTTAAAGGAGTTATACAGTTTATTAAGGGTGTTTTCTCTGGTGACTGGGAAGGCGCTTGGAATGGTATAGTTACGGCTTTTGATGGCATATTTAGCGGTATTGCTGATATTGCTAAAGGGCCTATTAATATGGTAATTGGATTTATTAATGGACTGATTACAGGTGTTCAATCTGGCATAAATGCAATAGTAAGGTCTGTAAATAAGCTTAGCTTTAAAGTACCAAACTGGGTACCGGGCATAGGTGGCGAAGATTTTGGATTCCATTTACCGGAAGCCGACTTCTCCAAGATTCCATACCTTGCACAAGGTGGATATGTTAAGCCTAATACCCCACAGCTTGCCATGATTGGCGATAACAGGCATCAGGGCGAAGTTGTAGCACCAGAAGGTAAGCTTCTTGATATGGCACAGAAGGCAGCAGCTATGGCATCTAGTGCGGAGTTATTGGCAGAGGCTATAAGTATTCTTAAGCAGATACTTAAGATACTTGAAACACTGGACCTTGATATACAGCTTGATGGAAAGAGTCTTAAGAAATATGTGGTTGATAAGATTAACGAGCATACAAAGCAAACAGGAAAATGTGAGATTATAACTTAACAAGGATGTGATGAATTGATACTGAGATGTGACGGACAGGAGCTGCCGGCTCCTGTGTCCATCAAGGTGGATGATGAGATTATATGGTCTTCTTCTACAGGACGAGCACTTGACGGAACAATGTTGGGTGATGTTGTCGCTGAAAAGAAGACCTTATCTATTAATTGGGGAATATTGAAGGAAGATGAGATGGTACTTATTAAGAACAAACTTATCGCCGGATTCTTTCCAATAACATTCCATGATGATGGACAGGATATAACAATAACAAGCTATAGAGGTACATTGAGTAAAGAGGTGCTGGGTGATATAGGGGACGGTAACTATTACTACAGAAGTGCCAGTGTATCTATAATACAGCAGTAAGGAGCAGAACATGAAAAAAACAATGACTATTAAACAGATTGATAATAGTGCAACAATGCTTAAGAATTTACAGGGTTTAAGAAAGCATTGGCCTGTAAAAGTAAACTATGCGATTGCAAAGAACCTTAAGACATTGTTAGGAGAAGTAGATATTTTTGTTACACAGAGAACTGAAGTAATACAGAACAATGTGCTTAAAGATGAAAATGGGAATGCTGTCATGGATGGAGATTCTTACCAGTTCCCAGAAGGTAAAGAGCGGGAAGTTGTAAAAGAGATTGATGAGATGTACAACATGGAAACGGATGTTGATGTACATATGATTAAGATGGATGACATATCTGTATGTGATTCTGACAGCAGATACGATGGAACTACATTAGAGGATATTGCGGCCATTGAATTTATGATCGAGGATTAAGCTTATGTATAATAATGTATCAGAGCAATTTGCAACAACAATTAGATCACCATCGCGAACATTTAACTTACGATTAAAGATAAATGGTAAGTGGATTGACGCTGGCTTTAAAAAGATGAGCTATGAGACCGCTTCCACATCTGATGAGGGTATACAGATAGGTTCGGCTGTTGCAGCTAAGATAGAACTGACAGTAAAAAGAATAGATGAGTTGTTTGAAAACACAGAGATACCGATAGAGATAGGATTGAAACTGCCAAGCGGAAAGTATGAGTATATTCCACTTGGTTTTTTTACTGCAGAACATCCAACGCTTGACCAGGCAACCACAACATTTACGGCTTACGACAGAATGATGAAGACCACAGGTGTATATGTATCTGAATTGACATATCCTGCAAGTGCAGAATCTGTTTTAAAAGAGATAAGTACTGGATGTGGCGTTCCCTGTAATGTATCTGGCTTGAATGGAATAACTATTGATACTGCACCGGTAGGATATACCTATCGTGAGGTTATCGGATATATCGCTTCTTTAGCTGGAGGTTTTGCTTGCGTAGACAGAACTGGAACAATTGTTATTAAGTGGTATGAGGATAATGGCTATACGATAAATGAATCACGAATAATGACATTTGAAAAGAATGAGAGTGATTACCATTTAGATTATCTTACATGTAATGTTGACAGTAATACTTCTTTTACAGTAGGAAGTGGAACTTTGGGAATAACATTTGATAATCCACTTACAACAGAAGAAAAGCTTAACTCTGTATACAAGAAAGTAAGAGGATTTGCGTATAGAGGCGCAAGCTTAAAGACGCTAGGAGATATTCGACTGGATCCATGGGATATTGTAACTGTTGAAGAATTAGGTAAGACTTATAAGGTTCCGGTTATGAATATAACTCAGGAATATGATGGAGGTCTTGCCATGACTATTACAGCTTATGGCAAAACAGAAACTGAAACAGAGACAGATTATAAAGGACCATCTACTAAGCTTGCAGAACGAACATATGCGGAAATGATGCTTACTAAGGAACTGGTTGCTAAAAAGGTAGATGCAGAATGGGTTAAGGCTAATACTGTACAGGCAGAAACGGTAGTAGCTATAAATAATGAACTAGAGAATATCCGGAATAATTATTTGAAATCTAATATTGCGGAGATTAAATACGCAACGATAGAAAGCCTTAAAGGTGTTTCCGGAGAATTTGAACAGTTTAAGGCGAATGATTTTACTGCAATAACAGGAAAGGTTAATGACCTTACTGTTGGAGTAGAAAAAGTAAATACGCTGATGTTTGGCTCTGCCACAGGCGAAAGCATTACTACAGATTTTGCCAATAGTGTTATTAGCATGATAGGTATAGCACAGATTAAGGATTCTATGATAGATTCCTTAGATGCAAAGAAAATAAAGGCTCTGGATGTTGACACAACAGATGTAAAGGTACACAGCAAAGACGGCAAATCACAGTGGAGAGATAATACCATTCAGATTAGTGATAGCACAAGGCTTCGCGTTCAGATCGGAAAAGATGCATCAGGTGACTATAACATGTATGTGTGGGATTCAAAAGGCAGCTTGATGTTTGACGCGCTAGGTCTTACAGAACAAGGTGTACAGCGTAAAATTATCCGAAATGACATGGTAAAAGAAGATGCAAATATATCTGCTGGAAAACTGGATATAGGAAGCTTGTTTGAGGTTATAAACAAGGATGGAAGCCATACGCTTAAGAGCAACAAGATATATTTGGATGATGCCTCCCAGACACTTAATGTTCTTCTGCAGGATATAAAAACCAGCTCTGGAAAGGATTATTCCGAATGGGGCAGTTTATTAAAGCAGTCCGACGATTTTATAACGCAAAAGTTATGGTGGACTGAGAACATAGACGGAACTAGTGTTAAGGAGAAGTTTTCCAATGTAAACCAGACGCTGCAGGAATATAGTGTAAGTTTATCTAATATGGCCAAGTATGACGATGAAATATACCTGATATCTTATGTGCCAACGAAGGATAATTATCCGGCTTGGGATTGGTGTGTTCCTGTTTATCCATCAGATACCCAGTTTCCAAGGGAAGAAACATGGCAGTACAACGATACTGAGTGGGATAAGTATATTGGAAAGATTGCTTACTGGGAAAACGAAGGCAGCGCATGGCGGTTCATCCGCAATGAGGATGGAAGCCATGGCTGGAAAGAGATTCCAAATTCGGAAACAGCTTATATGCTAAGACAAAATTCTGCCTTGAGAATCAATATTGATAGCATAAGTAACAGTTTGTCATTAACTCAGCAGGATTTAAAGGGCAATTATAGCACAACAACGCAGATGAACAATGCTATAACACAAGCAGTTAGTGCAGAGAGTGGTAGCATTAAAAGCGAGATTTCTAGAACATATGTTACCAGTGATATGTTGTCAGAAAGCTTAAACGGTATCGATGAAAGTATAGGCAATCTCCAAGAGGAGCAGCGGTATTACACTAAAACTGAACAGCTTGACAATTATATAAAACAGCTAATTACAGACGACACAACTGAAACAAGCATTGTACTAAGTGGCGAGTATGCTACCAAAAGTTATGCTGATAAAGTTGGTACTGACGCAATAGCAACAGCGGGAAGTAATACGAACAAAATACTTGAAAGCTATTCCACAACAGCAAAAATCATTAGTGAGATTAATCCTGGAAGCACTTCGATTTCAGCGGCAGTAACAGCAAAGCTTGGGGAGTACGCAACATCTGCAAGCCTGACTGCATTTATAAAAAATGAAAACGGACAGCTTCGTTCTGCAATCGAAGCGATTGCAGACGATATAACACTTAATGCGAGCGGAGCAATTAATATAAGCGGTAATAAGTCTGTTAATATTAACGGGAATTTGTTCACGCTAAATAGCACAAATACCACTATTGATGCAGACGGAACTATAAGATGTGATAACCTAATATCGAGCAATGCGAAAATAACAGGAGGTTCTATTAACATAGAGACTGATACATCAACATACAGTGCGATTAAATTATCTTATGGAGATGCTTATTTGAAGGAATCACCATATTATATAGAAATGTACAATCCAAATGTTAAAACACATAACAACATTGATGCACATGGTGTTAGCATTATTGGAGATGACAATGTGGTAATAAATGCTATTACAGATTTTGGTGTAGATATTAGAAAAGGAGTTCTATATGTGGATTCAGAGGCTACGGTAAGATTGGACACAGATTGTAACAATATATCTATATATCATTCATCATTGGGAAGACGATGCTATCCAGCAATGTATACACACAACCCTGTTGCATTTGATTGGGATGGAAGTGTATTAAGAATATATGTAGACGACACAATAGTAGCTTCATGGATATGGGGCGAGCAAAGATGGGAGTAATATAAATCCGCATAGTGCGGTAGAAAGGAATTAAGTTATGTTAAATACAACAAAGAGTACATCAGTAAATGGAAATAGTTCTATAGAAGGAAAGACTGTAGTCACATTTTCAGCCAATATACCTTCATCAGGAGAGATTTCTCTTAGTAAAAGAATTCAGAATAAAAAAACGTATCTTGAAAATCAGGACGAATGCGATACAGATTACGCTAATTTTGAAACGGAAGTAATGGCAGCAATTAAGGAGATGTAATTATGAGTTTATCCGGATTTATAGCCTACAAAAGAGTAGGTTGGACGGGGCAAACACCGTGGAACCCAACAAACCTTAACATAATGGATAAGGGAATTAAAGATAACAATGACATGATTGCTAATCTCAGAAGCGAGGTAAGTGCACTAAACAGTAATATTGACGTTAAAAACTGCTTTTGTAAAAATATTGCGAGTGATGGTACTTTTGAGGGATATGGATATAACTACTGTTATTATAACAAATCTACTAAAACAGGGATTTTATACTTTGCTTCCAGAATTGAAACACCAGATTCTACATTAAATAATTTTTCTGGATATTATGATGTCGAATCAGTTTTAGAAAAAATGAGCATTGATTTTAATACAATACTAGAAAGTAATTATATTCCATATGATTCTGCAGGTGTAGTTCGACAAAAGCTGGTTGGATATGGAACGACATTATTATATAGTTCCGCAAACAAACATTATGCTTTTGCAAGATACTACACAAAAGATGGGAAGAAAGGAGCGTGGGCAACTACTGAATTTAAGAAAGACGATTATATTACAGGCTCACTTATATTTAGTTAAGTTTCGAATGCTGCCTTAGTAATTGTACCGTCGTATTTAATATTATTACTGTTTTGTGAACATATAACAATGGAAAAAATGAAATTGCACCAGTAACAGAAAGGATATTGACTTATGGAAAAATTAAAAGTAATTGTAACAGCGGTGTGGAGCATTATATTAAGTGCCCTGGGAATTTTGACAATTCCAGTATTATTATTGGTAACATGTAATCTAATAGATTATTTCACAGGTATTGCGGCTTCTAAATTTAGAAAGCAGCAGATAGATAGTTATAAAGGAATAAGAGGGATTGCAAAGAAAATATGTATGTGGCTTTTGGTGGGAGTTGGTGTGATAGTAGACCAGCTCCTTTCTTATTCTGCAGGTGTTATTGGAATAACATTGCCATTTACATTTTTAGTGGCTTGTGTTGTGGCAATATGGCTGATCTGTAACGAAATTATAAGTATATTGGAAAACATCAATGATATCGGTGTAGCACTTCCACCATTCTTGCAGCCTATTGTTAAGAATTTAAAGAGTCAGGTAGAACAGAAAACAACAATTGATAATCAGGAGGATAAATAATATGAGTATTAGAGGAGTTGACATTAGCGATAACAACGGAACACTTAACTGGGACATTATCAAGGAGCAAATTGATTTTGCAATTGTTAGAGTAGGATATGGCTCTAATTATGAATCACAGGACGATAAGCAGGCTGTAAGGAATATGCAGGAGCTTGAAAGAATTGGTAAACCATATGCTGTATATCTTTACAGCTATGCACTTAATGAAGAAGAGGCACATAGTGAAGCTGCACACATCTTAAGAATGATTGCCGGCTTTAATCCAGCATTAGGTATTTACCTCGATATGGAAGATGCAGATGGATACAAAGTAAGAAACAACAAAGATCCTCGCACTAATGGAGAAGCATACACTAGATATTGCCAGATCGTTATGGATGATTTAAAGGCGGCTGGCTTTGAGGTTGTAGGCACATATGCTAACCTTGACTGGTTCTCTAATATCTTAGATAGGGAAGCACTTACAGATAAGAAGTGGCTTGCTATCTGGGGACCTGATAATTGCCCGGTAGATTGGGCTGAAATCTGGCAGGATAGTTCAGACGGCTGCATAGATGGTTCGTCTGCAAGAACTGATACAGATGTATATATCAACGAAGAAGCCTTCAACACTTATGCAAAGATTAATGTACCGGAATATGAACCAGAAGACCCTATTCCAGAAAGAGACATAGAAAATGTAGGCACAATGTATCACGAAGGAGATCATGTTTGCTACAACAGAATCTATTATACAGCCGGTGACTGGACTGATGGCGCGGCACCATATTATACAGATGGAGTTATAACACATGTATATAAAGGAACTAGACACCCTTACCTTATCGGTGATGGAACAGGATTTGTAGATGATAATTGTATTACAGGCCATTATGATGATGAACCTAATGAAACACCACCAGAAGAACAGGAAGATGAGACAGAAGATGTAACATATACTACAGTGGAAACTGGGGAAGGTTTCTGGCAGGTTGCAGAAAGAGCATTGGGAGACGGTACGAGATATCTTGAATTAGCAGAGTTTAACGATATGGATATTAGTACACCGCTATATGCTGGTATGGAACTTAAACTCCCTAATTAATTTTATAATCAAGGCTGAAAAGGGGCATATTGCAAAAGCGATATGTCCCTTTTTTTATTGTCCAAAAATATTTGTAAAAACTATTGACACAGTAGGCGATAACGACTATTATATAAATACGGATAGGCGATAACGACTATAAGAAAAAGGGTATATATGTTGTAAGAGAAAAAATACGGAATAATAAAAATGATGTATTATAAAGGAGAATGAGATTATGACAAATATGGAAATTGTAAAAAAGATGGCAAAGTTAAACATATTATGTGCAAGGTACAGCGAAAGACATAACATAATAAAGTGTAAAACATGGAGAGATATAGACAGACTTATTACGGGCAATAAAATGACAATTAAGTATAAAGATGCTGCAGATGTTTTGTGTACTAATATATCTAAGATGTGCGGTGCAAATGAATACTTGGTTAAAAGCGCTTTAGAATTAAAGGTGGAAATATATAACAGTGACATTAAAGATTTGAGATTCGGTCTTGAGCCACAGAGAAAGTTCTCAGATGAAGAAAATAAATTGGATCAGGAGTTAATTAAGCAGAAATTCTTTTATAACTCAGAAATGTTAGAGATAAAAGAAGCAGTAGAAATTCTCGATGGAACTGTAACAGAAAGTGCTATTAAGCAAGCATGCCAGCAGGAACGTTTACTTAATACACAGAAGATAGGTAAAACGTGGCTTGTAAATGGACCTGAATGTAGAGCGTACTGGAACATCCCAGATCCATACATAAATGAATCCAAGGTGAATAGAGAATATTAAGAAGTGTAAAATGATAGGGATACAGATAATATGTAGCTGTATCCTATCATTTTATAGCTTATTTATTACATTGCTTTAAATTACATTATTGAATTGTGATAGCATACACATATAAATAGGTAGAAAAACAGTATATCTTATTGAAGTATGGTGGACCAGATGGTGAGCTTGGAGCATCAATGAGATATCTTTCACAGAGATATTCCATGCCATACAGGGAGGTTGCCGGATTGCTGACTGATATAGGCACGGAAGAACTTGGCCATCTTGAAATGGTCAGTACAATGGTTCATCAGCTTACAAGAAATCTTACAATGGAACAGATAAAAGGAACTCCGTTTGAGGCATATTATGTTGATCATACGGTTGGAGTATGGCCGCAGGCTGCAGGAGGTGTACCTTTCTGCGCAATTGAATTCCAGTCAAAGGGGGATGCAATAACTGATATTGCAGAGGATATGGCAGCCGAGCAGAAAGCAAGGAGTACTTATGATAATCTGTTAAGACTCTGCCGTGATGATCCGGATGTGTATGAACCGCTGAAGTTTTTAAGAGAAAGAGAAGTTGTGCATTTTCAGAGATTCGGAGAAGCTATGTCGATTATACAGAGCAAGCTGGATTCTAAGAACTTCTATGCATATAACCCGGAATTTAAAAAATAATAAATAGAATGATATTAATAAAATATTATGATAGAATACATTTATAAAAGACTGATTAAAGGAGTACTTATGAAAGAGAAGATATATACTATACCTGTTAATGATGCATTTTCATCAGACTGTGAATGTCCGATTTGTTCAATGTATAAGGCACTGGAGGATGATGCAGTAAGCTATACAATGGGACCTAGTTATATGGAAGATGATATAAGGGCTGTGACTGATAAAAAGGGTTTCTGTCAGAAACATTTAAAGAAAGTGTATGACTGTGAGAACAGACTTGGCTTTGCACTTGTCATGAAGACACATCTTGACAGGGTGATTAATGATATTGAAAGTCTGCAAGATGGAAAAGTGGCAGGAAAGTCTATGTTTAAGAAAGCAGATAAACCGGCTGTGACAACGTATACTGAACGGCTTGAAGGCACATGCTTTGTATGTGAAAGGATTGATAACACATTTCAGAGATATCTGGACACTATATTTCATATGTATAAGCATGATAGTGATTTCAGGGAAAAGTATAAAGCATGTAAGGGATTCTGTACGAAGCATTATGGTATATTGCTTGAGCAGGCAGCTAATTCTTTAAAGGGGGATATGTTAGATGAATTTATTAAGACAACTAACAGTCTCTATATTGAGAATATGAAGCGGGTAAGAGATGATGTTGAATGGTTTATTAATAAGTTTGACCACAAATATATTGATGAGCCATGGAAGAATGCGAAAGATTCACTGGTAAGAGCTATGATAAAGGATGGTTCTTATATAGCAGATGAACCGGGAAAAAGGAATAATACAAGATGATAAATAACGGCCCTGTGGTGTGTGATACCGCAGGGCTGTTTGCACATGTAATAATGTCTGTTAATACGAAAATGTAACAGAATACATTGTATAATTGTTTCGTATGGTTGTTTTATATGAGTACGAAAGCTGTACACCGGCACTGGAAACAGCGGATTTAATATCAAGGTCGTTAGTTGTTGTGAATTCTATATGCTGGGAACGGCTTTTAATACACCTTAATATATAACGGTCAAGTTCATACTGTGTTCCAGCTGAATGAAGCTTAGCCTGAACAGGATATGTATATATATATCCATTAGCTGGATTAGTTTCGTTGAAATCAGATGTCCATGTATGATCAATTGCCATATCTGAATCAGATATATTGAAGTAACTGTGGTCAATATATTCCTGTGAGCTGCCTACCGGGTCATCCCATGTGACATCTACCTGATACCAGTCATTATCAAGCTTAACAACATTCCATATATGTTGTTCATTACCAGCCTTTCCGGATATTGTATAATTCTCGATTCCTAACATATCCATAAATGTTTTGAAACTTTCTGTATAACCGCTGCATACAGCCTCACCATTAATCATAGCGTCATAGGCATTAAAAGTTGAACCACCATTATCAATGTACGTTATATGTGATACAAGATAATCGTGGATTGCCAGTTCATTTTCATAATCGCTTCTTGCAGGTGAGGTTACTTCGGCAAGAACTTCTATGTATTTGTTATAGAGTTCAACCTGACGGCTGTTTAACTGGGAAGTGTTTCCTGAATTAAAAGCTTTTATAATTGCATAATTATCCCAGCATTCAAATGTTACAACAAGGTTATAACCATCTTTAATTCTGCGGTATTCACATTTTATCTGCTCAATTTCGCTTATTCTTGTCAGCCATTCATTGGCATCTATAAGGTCAGGGTCGGGAACAAATATGTTACATGAAGTCTGGTTATCCGACATTGCTTCTATGATGAAATTAATTATATCTTCTGTGTCAGTTGCTTTATTGTCAAATGCTGTATATGAAATCTCTGTAGAACTGTCAGAGCTGTTATCATTCGTAAACGGTAATGTGCATCCGTATAGGGATGCAAGAATTACGGCTCCGGTTAAAAGAGACGCCCAATATTTTATATGTTTCATGTGTGGTCTCCTGAAAATTCTGTTATAATCATATACGATTGTATAACGAGATAATTGCAAATGTAAAGCATATTTATGGAGGAATTTTATGTCAGATTATAAATTAAAAAATGTATGTGATTTCGACCTGGCACAGACATTGGAATGTGGTCAGTGTTTTCATTTTGTAAAGCTTGATGAAGAGGATTATGTATTGGCTGCAAAGGGGCATGTACTGCATGTTTCACAGGAGGACGATACCGTTACATTCTATGATACGGAAGAAGATGAATATGTAAATGTATGGAAAGATTATTTTGATATGGACAGGGATTATTCGGCAATTAAGAAAAAGCTGCTGGAAAAAGATGATAAGTTAAAAGATGCAATTGAAAGTATGTGGGGAGTGAGGATTCTTAATCAGGATTTTTTTGAAACTCTTATATCATTCATTATATCGCAGAATAAGCAGATACCACATATTAAGAAGATAGTATCTGATATATCTGCAAAGTTTGGTACATATAAGGGAACATATGGCGGAGTAGATATGTATACATTTCCATCACTTGATCAGCTTGCTAATGCAAGTGAAGAGGACTTTAAAGAGTTAAAGACAGGATTCCGTGCACCTTATATTATGGATGCAATAAGAAGGAATAGGGAAGGCCAGTTTGATGAAAATGAACTTAAGAGCATGGATTATGATTCGTGCATTAAGGAACTTATGACAATAAAAGGTGTTGGAGAGAAGGTTGCCAACTGCGTAAGCCTTTTCGGACTTGGAAAGAAAGAAGCATTTCCTGTTGATGTGTGGATTAAAAGAATTATGGAGACAATGTATTTTGACGGTGTGGACACTCCAAAGGATAAAATTGCTGCTTTTGCAAAGGAACAGTTTGGGGAACTGGGGGGATTTGCACAGCAGTATCTGTTTTATTATGGAAAATCAATAAAAATGGGTGTTAAATAATAATTATTAATAAAATCTAAAAAATATAATATATTTGAATTAGCTGTTGACAAATAAAAGCGTGAAGTGTTACATTATGTGCAGTGGTTAGCACTCGAAAAGAATGAGTGCTAACAGGAAAATGAATGCTGCCATGAAGGGTTCACTCTCATGTGAAGACAGCGGAATGGAGGAATATATAATGAAATTAGTACCATTAGGAGACAGAGTTGTTATTAAAGCATTAGTTGCAGAGGAGACTACTAAATCAGGAATCGTCCTTCCTGGACAGGCTAAGGAGAAGCCACAGCAGGCAGAGGTTATTGCTGTAGGACCTGGCGGAGTTGTTGATGGTAAGGAAGTTGTTATGCAGGTTAAGCCTGGTGATAAAGTTATTTATTCTAAGTATTCTGGAACAGAGGTTAAACTTGATGAAGATGAGAATCTCATCATTGTAAAGCAGTCTGATATTCTTGCTATCATTGAATAATTGACAATGTCAGTTGCAGATGAGGACGGTTTGAACATATAAGAAGTATATTTATTTAGGAGGCTATTATTATGGCAAAGGAAATCAAGTACGGAATTGAAGCTAGAAAGGCTTTAGAGGAAGGTGTTAATAAGTTAGCTAATACAGTAAGAGTAACAATCGGACCTAAGGGACGTAACGTTGTTCTTGATAAGTCATATGGTGCACCACTTATCACTAACGATGGTGTTACTATTGCTAAGGATATTGAACTTGAAGATGCATTCGAGAATATGGGTGCACAGCTTGTTAAGGAAGTAGCAGCTAAGACTAATGATGTTGCAGGTGATGGTACAACAACAGCTACTGTTCTTGCACAGGCTATGATTAATGAAGGCATGAAGAACCTTGCAGCAGGCGCTAACCCAATCGTATTAAGAAAGGGAATGAAGAAGGCTACTGATTGTGCTGTTGAAGCTATCGCACATATGAGCGAAAAGGTAACAGGCAAGGATCAGATTGCTAAGGTTGCAGCTATTTCAGCAGGTGATGAAGAAGTTGGACAGATGGTAGCTGATGCTATGGAGAAGGTTTCTAACGATGGTGTTATCACAATCGAGGAATCTAAGACAATGAAGACAGAGCTTGATCTTGTAGAAGGTATGCAGTTCGACAGAGGATACATTTCAGCATATATGGCTACAGATATGGATAAGATGGAAGCAGTTCTTGATAATCCATATATCCTTATTACAGATAAGAAGATTTCTAATATTCAGGAAATTTTACCAGTTCTTGAGCAGATTGTTCAGAGTGGTTCTAAACTTCTTATTATAGCAGAGGATGTTGAGGGTGAGGCTCTTACAACACTTATTGTTAATAAGTTAAGAGGAACATTCAATGTTGTTGCTGTTAAAGCTCCTGGATATGGTGACAGAAGAAAAGAGATGCTTAAGGATATTGCAATTCTTACAGGTGGTCAGGTTATTTCTGAGGAACTTGGACTTGAACTTAAGGATACAACAATGGATATGCTTGGTAGAGCTAAGTCTGTTAAGGTTCAGAAAGAAAATACAGTTATCGTTGATGGCGAAGGTGCTAAGGAAGATATTGATGCAAGAGTTGCACAGATTAAGGCACAGCTTGAGGAGACAACTTCTGAATTTGATAAAGAGAAGTTACAGGAAAGACTTGCTAAGCTTGCAGGTGGTGTAGCTGTTATCAGAGTTGGTGCTGCAACAGAGACAGAGATGAAGGAAGCTAAGCTTCGTATGGAAGATGCTCTTAATGCAACAAGAGCTGCTGTTGAAGAAGGTGTAGTATCAGGTGGTGGTTCTGCTTACATCCATGCTTCTAAGAAGGTTGCAGAGCTTGTTAAGACACTCAGTGGAGATGAGAAGATTGGTGCCCAGATTATATTAAAGGCCCTTGAAGCTCCATTATTCCACATTGCATACAATGCAGGTCTTGAAGGCGCTGTTATCATCAATAAGGTAAGAGAGTCTGAAGTTGGTACAGGATTTGATGCATACAAGGAAGAGTATGTCAACATGATAGATGCTGGTATCCTTGATCCGGCTAAGGTTACAAGAAGTGCATTACAGAATGCTACAAGCGTTGCTTCAACACTTCTTACAACAGAATCAGTTGTTGCTAATATTAAGGAAGATGCTCCAGCTATGCCAGCAGGTGGTGCAGGCATGGGCGGAATGATGTAATTCCACAATATAATTAAAACTTACAGCCCGGTGGGTAATTTCCCGCCGGGCATATTGCTTTAAAGAAAGGTTATTGAATTATGATAGAAGGAACAGTAGAGCAGATTGTTAAAGTTACCGCTCCTAAGATTTCAATTTTTTACAGAATAATACTTGTGATTGCATGTCTGCTCGCAGCGACAACAATTGTGCAGACAGGATGGCTGGGTGTAATAGTTCTTGTTATATTTATATTTTTTACGGTATTCGTATTTGAATATTATAACGCTGAATATGAATATTCATATGTTAACGGAAGCCTCACTATAGATAAGATTATGGCTAAGTCTGTGAGAAAGAATGTGGGAAGCTTTGACCTTACAAGAGCAACTCTGGTTGCCAAAGTAAACAGTCAGGAAGCTTTGGGCAAGGCAAGGCAGCAGTTAAGGACATATAATTGTTCATCAGGAGTTGATGACCCCGGAGATATTGTAATATACACATATGACAATGACAGCAATGAGATGATAAGACTGTTTATGCTTCCGGATGATTCAATGAAAGAAGCAATTGTAAGTGCTATTGGTAACGGAGTTGCACATTTATAAAAAATGTTTGACTTTTAGTGGCAGTTTTGTTATATTCACTTGTAACATATTTATAAACTGACTAAGATGTCAGATACTTGTAGAAACATCCGGATTAATTTATTTATTCGGATTTTTTCTATATATTAAAACACAACAGAAAGCGAGGATTTTAGCAAAATGGGTAAAATTATTGGTGAAGGCATTACATTTGACGACGTACTTTTAGTTCCACAGTATTCAGAAGTAACACCTAATATGATTGACCTCTCAACACAGCTCACTAAGAATATTAAACTTAACATTCCTTTAATGAGTGCAGGCATGGACACAGTTACAGAACACAGAATGGCAATCGCAATGGCTAGACAGGGCGGTATTGGTATTATTCATAAGAATATGTCAGTAGAAGCTCAGGCAGAAGAAGTAGACAAGGTTAAGCGTTCAGAGAATGGTGTTATCACAGACCCATTTTTCTTACATCCAGATAATACATTACAGGAAGCTAATGACCTTATGGGCAAGTTCAGAATCTCCGGAGTACCTATAACAGACGATAATGGCAAGCTTGTTGGTATCATTACGAACAGAGATCTTAAGTTTGAGGAGCATTTTGAAAGACCAATCAAGGAGTGTATGACAAGCGAGAATCTTATCACTGCTCCAGTTGGAACTACTCTTGAAGAGGCTAAGAAGATATTAGGAAAGGCAAGAAAAGAGAAGCTTCCTATCGTTGATGATGATTATAAGTTAAGAGGACTTATTACAATTAAGGATATAGAGAAGAGCGTTAAGTATCCGTCTTCAGCACATGATTCACAGGGAAGACTTTTAGCAGGTGCAGCTGTTGGTATCACAGCTAATGTTATGGACAGAGTTCAGGCACTTGTTAATTCAAGTGTTGACTGTATTGTAATTGATTCAGCTCATGGCCATTCTAAGAATATTATTACAACTCTTAAAGATATTAAGTCAGCATTCCCTGATCTTCAGGTTATTGCTGGTAATATTGCAACAGGTGCAGCTGCCAAGGCTCTCTGTGAAGCTGGTGTAGATGCAGTTAAGGTTGGTATCGGACCTGGTTCTATCTGTACAACAAGAGTTGTTGCAGGTATTGGTGTACCACAGGTTACAGCAGTTATGGATGCTTATGCAGAGGCTAAGAAGTATGGTGTTCCTGTAATTGCTGATGGTGGTATCAAGTATTCAGGAGATATCGTTAAGGCTATCGCAGCAGGTGGTAATGTCTGCATGTTAGGAAGCCTTCTTGCAGGTTGTGATGAGGCTCCTGGTACATTCGAGTTATTCCAGGGAAGAAAGTACAAGGTATACAGAGGAATGGGTTCTATCGCTGCCATGGAGAACGGAAGCAAGGACAGATATTTCCAGACTGGTGCCAAGAAGCTTGTTCCTGAGGGTGTTGAAGGACGAGTTGCTTATAAGGGTCTTGTTGAGGATACTATATTCCAGCTTATGGGCGGTTTACGTTCAGGTATGGGATATTGTGGAGCACCTACAATCCCAGTACTTCAGGAAACAGCTCAGTTTATTAAGATGTCTTCAGCAGCTTTAAGAGAGAGTCATCCACATGATATTCATATCACAAAGGAAGCTCCTAACTATTCAGTGGAAGATAAGTAATTAATAATAGTATTCAACCCGGACAGATTGTGTTGTCCGGGTATTTTTTTTCATGATAAAATGTAATTTCTTCTGAAATTATTGCTATTGAACAATGGTATGATGTATAATGGACTAAGTATTTATATATTAATGTGAATGAACAGGGTATATTTTGGGGCGCTAAATCAACGAGAAGGAGAAAAACTATGAAGGACAGAATACTCGGCAGATATATTGCAAAGAATCACTCAGATAACGTGTTCACTGACAGAGAGTTACAAGTCATAAAGCAGGGAGATACGGATACACTTGTTGAAACATTTCTGCATATGGACAATGATTATTACAAGACGCAGATGCAGTGTACATTGAAAAGTCTTGGAATGTTCATGGATTGTAATATTGAACTGAACCAGATAGATTACGAAAGAGAATATAAGGGTCAGTTTATTGGCTGTCAGGTTATGGATGGGGATATTGATGTGTTTCTTGGCGTAGCTGGTGATAACAGGGAACTTTTGAAAGTGGCATCGACATTTGCACAGGAAGATATTGAAGAATTCGATGAAGATGCTTATGATGCATTATGTGAACTTATTAATGTGATGAATGGGGCATATGCAACTAAACTTGGGGAAGCAGATATTGAAGTAACACTTCACCCGCCAGTTTTTTATAAAGATACAGAAGTTACGGCAGATACCGGTTTTTATGTTGTGACTTTCAATATTGAAGATAATGTATTTAAGATTTTAATGGCTGCTGATAATAAAATCCAGCTTTCAGCTTAATAAGGAGAATAGTTATGGCAAAAATTTTGATAGTAGATGATTCTAAGACATCAAGAAAATTTTTAAGAAATATGCTTGAAGATGCAGGACATGAGATTGTATCAGAGGCAGTTAATGGGGTAGAAGGCGTAGAAAAATTCAGGTTGTATAAGCCTGATGTTGTTACAATGGATATTACAATGCCTGTTATGGATGGTATAGAAGCAGTAAGAGAGATTATTGAGATTGATCCTGGGGCAAAAGTTATTATGGTAACTGCCGCTGGTCAGAAGACTAATATGGTTGAGGCATTAAAGAGAGGTGCTGCTGATTTTATTCAGAAGCCATTTGATAGTGCTGTAATTATTAATACAATAGAAAAGGTTTTGGAAGACGAATAATGTATAATTACCGTATAGAGATAGAGTATGATGGTGGAAGATATGATGGTTGGCAAAGACTGGGCAAGGATGCCAGCACGAATACTATAGAGAGCAGACTGTGTGAGATAATAGCAAGAATGACTGGTGAGACAGCTGACATGTATGTTGGATCAAGAACAGAAAAGGGCGTGCATGCACTTTGCCAGACAGCGAATTTCAAGCTTGAGAAGGAAGTTAAGGCACTTGATATTAAGAATTATCTTAACAGATATCTGCCGAGAGATATTGCGGTTATGTCTGTTTCACAGGTTGATGAAAGATTTCACAGCCAGCTTAATGCAAAGTCCAAGATATATGAGTACAGACTGGATACAGGTAATGTAGCTAATGTGTTCAGAAGAAAATATGCGTATCATACATTCAGTATGCCGGATTTTGATGCCATGAGAAAGGCTGCCGGATATTTTGAAGGAAAACATGATTTTAAGGCATTTACAACAGCAAAGAAGAACAAAAGCACAGAGAGAACTATTAAGAGGATAAACATTCAGTATGAAGGAACAAGAGCTTACATAAGGATTGAAGCTGATGATTTCCTTCATAATATGGCAAGATTTATGATTGGGATGCTGCTTGATGTAGGCAATGGTATTAAGAAGCCGGAAGATGTGAAGAGATGTCTTGATGGGGAAAACGTACAGATGTCATTACCGGCAGAGAGTTATGGACTGTTTCTTGTAAAGGTGGTTTATTAGATATTGTAAAAGGTGGAGAATATGAAGACGATTATTGAACTTATTACTGATGAGATTAAAAATGTATTCACTGAATGTGGATATGATGAGGCATATGCGAAAGTTACAGTTTCTAACAGACCTGACCTGTGCGAGTTTCAGTGTAATGGTGCTATGGCAGCAGCCAAAGCATATAAGAAAGCACCATTTATGATCGCTGATGAGGTCGTTGCAAAGTTAACGGATAACAAGATGTTTTCTAAGATTGAGAGTGTTAAGCCTGGATTTATCAATATTAATATATGTGAGGATTATCTGGCTGGATATCTTAATGAGATGTCTGAAACAGAGAAGTTTGGATATTTTAATGCTGATAAGGAAAAGACTGTTATTGTGGATTATGGCGGAGCTAATGCTGCAAAGCCTCTTCATGTCGGGCATTTACGTTCTGCAGTTATAGGAGAAAGTGTTAAGAGAATCAATACATTTGCTGGAAATAAAACTATAGGTGATGTCCATCTTGGAGACTGGGGTCTGCAGATGGGACTTATCATTGAAGAATTAAGAGATAGAAAACCAGAACTTCCGTATTTTGATGACAGTTTTACCGGTGAGTATCCAGAGGAAGCACCATTTACTATCTCAGAGCTTGAGGAGATTTATCCGGCAGCTTCTGCAAAGTCTAAGGAAGATGCTGCATTTGCAGAAAGAGCTCATGAAGCTACACTTAAGTTACAGAGCGGTGACAAGGCATGCCGTGCAATATGGCATCATATTATGAAAGTTTCTAAGGCTGATCTTAAGAAGAATTATGATAATCTTAATGTACATTTTGATTTATGGAAAGGTGAATCAGATGCACAGCCATATATTGACGATATGGTTAATAAGATGATTGCAGACGGAATTGCTTATGAAAGCCAGGGTGCAACTGTTGTAGATATCCAGCAGGAGGGTGATACTAAGGAGCTTCCACCATGCATCGTAAGAAAATCTGATGGTGCGGCACTTTATGCAACATCTGACCTTGCAACTATTGTTGAAAGAGAAAAGTTATATCATCCTGATACATATATTTATCTTGCTGATAAGAGGCAGGAACTTCATTTTACACAGGTATTCAGAACGGCTAAGAAGGCTGGGATTGTAGCGCCTGATGCAGATATGAGATTTGTGGGCTTTGGTACTATGAACGGTAAAGATGGTAAGCCATTCAAGACGCGTTCAGGTGGTGTTATGAGACTTGAGCATCTTATAGCTGATATTGATGAAGCTGTATATGAGAAAATTATGTCTAACAGAACTGTTGAAGAGACAGAAGCAAGAGATACAGCTAAGATAGTAGGACTTGCTGCATTAAAGTATGGAGATCTTTCTAATCAGGCATCAAAGGACTATGTGTTTGATATTGAGAGATTTTCATCATTTGAGGGTAATACAGGACCATATATTCTTTACACAATTGTAAGAATTAAGTCTATCCTTAACAAATATACAGAAAATGGTGGAAGCACAGATAACCTTAAGATTATGGCTGCTACAGAAGAAAGTGAGAAGAATCTTTCTTTATCACTTATTAAGTTTGCAGATATAATTGATGGGGCATATAAGGATAATGCGCCACATAAGATATGTCAGTTTATATATGAGGTATCTAACGCATTTAATGGCTTTTATCATAACAATAAGATACTTTCAGAACCTGACGAGGCTAAGAAGGCAAGTTATATTGCACTTATCAGCCTTACTAAGAGCATTCTCGAGCAGTGTATTGATTTACTTGCGATTGAATGCCCTGACAGAATGTAAAGGAGAAATTTGATGGGTAAATTATTATCATTTGCAATACCATGTTACAACTCCGCAGAGTATATGGAACATTGTATTAATACAGTGCTTGCCGGTGGGGATGAAGTTGAGGTTATTATAGTTGATGATGGTTCAACAAAGGATAATACATATGAAATAGCTAAAAGATATGAAAAGGAATATCCGGATATTGTCAAAGCTGTACATCAGGAAAATGGTGGACATGGTGAGGCTGTAAATACAGGTCTTAAGCATGCAACAGGAAGGTTCTTTAAGGTTGTTGACAGTGATGACTGGGTAGATGGCAAAAGCTATAAGAGAATGCTTGCTACATTAAGAAGCTTTGAAGAGGGCAGCGAGCCGGATATGGTTATTGCAAACTATGTATATGAAAAGGTCGGAGCCAAGAGAAAGAAAGTTATCCACTACGAGAATGTATTTCCTGTAGAGCAGATGTTTACATGGGATGATATTAATATAGGCGATTTTAAGGTTGACCAGTATATTCTTATGCATACTGTTGTATATAGAACACAGCTTTTAAAGGATTGTGGATTAGAGCTTCCTAAGCATACATTTTATGTTGATAACATATTTGTATTCGAGCCACTTCCGTATGTTAAGAACATGTATTACGTAAATACTAATTTCTACAGATATTTTATTGGACGAGAAGATCAGTCTGTTAATGAGAGTGTTATGATTTCAAGAATTGACCAGCAGCTTTCTGTTAATAAGAGAATGATTGATTCGTTTATTTCAGAAAATCCTCAGAATATTAACTGTAGAAAATATATGATTAACTATTTAAGAATTATGATGGAAGTATCGTCTATATTCTTAATTGTATCTGGAACAAAGGAACATCTTGCGAAGAAGAAGACACTCTGGCAGTATGCTAAGGATAAGGATGAAGTGCTTTACAAGAAGTTACGACACAGTCTTTTGGGCTGGTCTGTTAATATCCCTACATCTGCAGGAAGATGGATATCTAAGCAGGGATACAAGATAGCTAATAATATAATAGGTTTTAATTAAAGAGATTTAGAAGGAGAAGAATATATGTCTATAATTGATGCATTCAGACTTGATGGAAAGGTTGCAGTAGTTACAGGTGCCAATACAGGTCTTGGACAGGGAATGTCCGTTGCACTTGCGCAGGCAGGTGCTAAGGTTGTAGGTGTTGCAAGAAGATCCTGCGAGGATACTAAGAAGCTTATTGAAGGTGATGGAGGAGAATTTGCTGAGGTTATAGCAGACCTTTCAGACATGTCAGCTATAGATGTTATTGTGAATGGTGCACTTGCAGCTTTTGGAAAGGTTGACATTCTTGTTAATAATGCAGGACTTATTAAGAGAAATGATGCTATTGATTTCACAGAAGATGAATGGGATAGTGTTATTCAGGTTAATCAGAAGATGGTATTCTTCTTAAGCCAGGCATTTGCAAAGCAGTATATTAAGCAGGGACATGGTGGTAAGATTATTAATATCAATTCCATGCTTTCATATCAGGGCGGCATAAGAGTTCCTTCTTATACAGCAAGTAAGAGTGCTGGTATGGGACTTACAAAAGCTATGTGTAATGAGTGGGCATGCCATAACATTAATGTTAATGCTATTGCACCAGGATATATGGCTACTAATAATACGGCACAGTTAAGGAGCGATTCTGACAGAAGTGAAGCTATTATAGATAGAATTCCGGCAGGACGCTGGGGAACTCCTGATGATATGAAAGGAGCGGTTGTGTTCCTTGCATCAGCTGCATCGGATTATGTTAATGGATTTACACTGGCTGTTGATGGCGGATGGCTTGCAAGATAACTTAAAAGAGTATGATAAAAGGCGTTTCAACTTTAACTGTTTGAAACGCCTTTTGTGTATTGTTTTTAGAAGTTGATTTTGCAAATGTTTCTGTCAACATGTGACTTGATATACGCAGGAACAGCAGCTTTAATATCATCGGGCATGTCCTTCTGACTTAACATGACAATCATGCGTCCTTTGTTAAATAACATGTAATAGCCGAATTTGTTGTAAACATTAGTGAACTGATTCCACTCATATGTGTATACAAGATTATGCTCTGGAATATCTGCCATAATAGCATTATTCATAAGAGTAATTGTACATGGGGCTTCTTCTGATGGATCTCTGTGCTTTAAATGATAGTTAACACTTGATCTGAACTGGTATCCAAAAATATATATTGGGTAAAACCAGCATACAGCATAAAGAATCAGTAAAAAGCTGGAATAATAATGAAGGCATAGAAGCACAAGCGAAATTACGGCAGGAAGCCATGACAGAATAAGCTCAATGGGATTTCTTATAAATCTGTTCCAAAATACAATCTTGAAATAATCCTTTCCAGAAGCTTTTAATGTTGTGTTAAATTTAATAATATCCATAATAATCCTCATAAATAAATTGATATAGAGATATAATAACACCCTTAAATAGATAAAACAATTAATTATCTGTGAAATTAAAAATGTATATTGAAATGATTGTAAAATCATGCAAAAATCAGTTTCCAAAAAGATTGTAATAGGCTATAATATTATTAGATTTGTGTATTGCTGGAGGAATATTTTGAGTAGTGATAATAACAGAAATATAGGGCTTTCAGATATTATACGTATGCTTGAAAATAATGTTACATTTACTCAGGCAGCAGATAGTGTTCTTGAATGCATAACTGACAGCATGGATATATGTGATGCTGTTGTAATGCAGATAGACAGGGAAAGTGACACTATGCATGTGATATCTGAAACCGGAAATTGTTTTAAAGATGAATCAGGCACGGTTAAACGGTCAGAGTTTGTATTATGTTCAGATGCAATTAAGATTACATACGAAGGAAATGCGGATACAGCACAGAAAGGGCTTCTGGACAGACTTGGAGTAAAGCTGAGCATAACAGTACCGATTTTAATTAATAATGTAAAAGCAATGTATCTTATAGTTCTTAGTAATGATGTACAGGCAGTATCAGATAATAAGATTAAGGAATACATAAGCGACATGGCACTGGTACTTCATGGTATAGCACAGAGCAAGGTGATTAATAATTCACTTATATCATCTTATGATGTTTTACAGAAGATTCTTGATAATATAGGCTCTGGAATTATTGTGTGCAGCAGGTATTCTGGCAATATATTGTTTGAGAATGAGATGGCAGCTAATGTACAGGAGGTTCGGGATACAATAAGGGAATGTCTGGAGGATGTGTTTACATGCGAAGATGTACACAGAAATATCGGAGCATCCATGGAACGCTACAATACAGAGTCAGGATTGTGGTTTGAGGTGAGGTTTTCTGAATTGGAGTGGATTGACGGAAGTGAGGTTATTGTTGTGACCGCCGTAGATATTACCCAGAAGAAAAAGAATCAGCAGAAGATTGAATATCAGGCACATAATGATTTTCTTACAGGTCTGTATAACCGTATGAAATGTGAAGTCGATTTAAGAAAAGTTATAAGAAGAACGGAAAAGGCAGGACTTAAAGGAGCGGTACTGTTTATTGATCTTGATGATTTCAAGCATATTAATGACGGACTTGGCCATCAGTATGGGGATATACTTCTTCAGCAGATTGCGGCAGGACTTACGGGAATTCCAGGTTTGCGTGGACATTGTTACAGAATGGGTGGAGATGAATTTGTAATAATAGTTGAACCTGAAATATTTGGAGACTTAAATAATATTATTGGAAATATAACTGCTTTATTTAATAAGCCGTGGTATCTTATGGAAACTGAATATTTCTGTACAATGAGTATGGGAGTTGCTGTGTTCCCGGATAACAGTGTTGATGTTCATGAAATAACAAGAATGGCAGATGTTGCGATGTATGAGGCAAAGAGGTCAGGAAAGAACGGCTATACTTATTACAGCAGTAAGGTTGAGAATTCGACAGCCAAGAGGCTAGATATAGAGAATAATATGAGACAGGCAGTTTCTACAGGAATTGACGAATTCGTAGTATTCTATCAGCCCGTTGTTGATGTCAACACACAGATGTGTACTTCCTGTGAGGCACTTGTAAGATGGGACAGCAAAGCACTGGGATTTATGGGACCGGGTGAGTTCATACCGCTGGCAGAATATCTTGGACTTATTACTTCAATTGGTGACTATGTTCTTGAGGAGGCATGCAGAAGATGTAAGCTATGGAATGATAATGGATATCCGGATTTCTATATTAATGTGAATCTGTCGGTAGTGCAGCTTTTACAGAAGAATGTGGTTGAGAATATTAAAAGAATTCTTGATAAGACAGGTGTTAATCCTAAGAATATAGTACTTGAGATTACAGAATCATTTGCAATTAATGATATGCAGAGGGTTATGGATATTATTACAGGTCTTAAGAAGTTAGGACCTAGGATTGCACTTGATGATTTTGGTACAGGTTATTCTTCACTTAACTATATAAAGCAACTTCCTCTTGATATCATTAAGGTTGATAAGACATTTATTGATGATATTGTTGAAGATGATTATGCACAGGCATTTATTAAGCTTATAGTTGACCTTTCCAAGACTATCGGTACTAAGATTGTTGTTGAAGGTGTTGAACATAAGGAGCAGTTTGAACTGCTTAAAAGTCTTGGTGTGGATTATATACAGGGATATTATTTTGGGAAGCCTGTACCAGCCAATATTTTTGAAGAGAAAAACTTAGAGGGGAGATTGGGCGAATGAATATATTGATTAAAGAGGGCAGAGTGCTTGACCCTGCAAGTAAAACAGACAAAGTTATTGATGTGCTTATTAAGGACGGATTTATTGCTGCAGTGGAGGAGAATATTGATGAGTCACAGGCTGATGAAGTGATTGATGCATCAGGATGCATGGTTATGCCTGGACTGGTTGACCTTAATGCACATTTCAGGGAACCGGGACTTGAGCATAAGGAAACAATCAGAACAGGCTCAAGAGCAGCAGCAAGAGGCGGATATACAACAGTCTGTATGATGCCTAATACGAAACCTGTAATTGATAATGTTGATATGCTGCAGTATGTAACAGATAAGGCAGAAGAGGTTACTGACATTAATCTGTATACAATAGCTGCCATGACGGCAGGTCAGGAGGGTGAATATCTTACTGATTTTGAGGCTCTTAAGGATGCAGGTGCTGTTGCAGTCAGTGACAATGGCGGAACTATTATGAATGCAAGAACTGCAAGGCAGGCTATGAGGCAGGCAGCAGAGGTTGACATTCCGGTATTTGCACATTGTGAAGATACTAACTTGGCTGCAAGAGGTGTTATGAATGCCGGAGAGAGAGCCAAGGAACTTGGTCTTTTCGGAATAATGGATGCCGTTGAGGATGTTATTGTTGCAAGAGATATTCTTCTTGCGAAGAATACAGGTGCAAAGCTGCATATAAGTCATGTGTCTAATAAGGAATCAGCATTTATTATAAAGATTGCCAAGGAACAGGGGATTCCAGTGACAGCAGAGGTTGCCCCACATCATTTCACACTGACAGAGGATGCGGTGAACGGGGATGATGCTAACTTTAAGATTAACCCTCCTTTAAGAAAGGCAGATGATGTAAAGGCTCTTAAAGAAGCGCTTGCATCAGGGGTTATTGATGTTATTGCAACAGACCATGCTCCACATCATCCTACTGAGAAGGAAAGACCTTTTGACGAAGCACCGTTTGGTGTAGTAGGTCTTGAAACAGCAGTTCCGGTTACTATTACTGAGCTTGTAAGAACAGGAGTGCTTACTCCGTTACAGATGGTTGAGAAAATGAGTTATAATCCGGCTAAGATACTTGGAATTGACAGAGGAGTTCTTGCACCGGGAAAAGTTGCTGATATAACAGTTGTTAATCCTACAGAAGAGTATGATATTGACAGCAACAGATTTGCTTCAAAGGGAAAGAATACTCCATTTGAAGGAAAGCATGTGTATGGAAAGGTTTTATATACGCTTGTTAATGGAAGAGTTGTGTATTCAGACCATAATGGAACAGAAATTCTTATTGAAAGAGAAGTTCCAAAGTTGTAGAATAAAGTGATTTTGCGTATGAATTAAGGAGGCTAAAGTAGATTAATGATTAAGAAGCTTGTTGATAAGATTGTAGAGACTAATGCACCAATAGTTGTAGGACTTGATCCAATGATGAAGTATCTTCCAAAGCATCTTGCAGATGTTGCATTTGAGCAGTATGGTGAGACACTTGAGGGAGCAGCGGAGGCTATATGGCAGTATAACAAAGGCATTATAGATAATATATATGACATTGTTCCAGCTGTTAAACCACAGATTGCAATGTATGAGCAGTTTGGAATTGAAGGACTTAAGGCATTCAAGAAAACAGTTGATTACTGTCACGAGAAAGGCATGATTGTTATCGGTGATGTTAAGAGAGGCGATATTGGTTCAACTTCTGAGGCTTATGCGGTAGCACATCTTGGAAAGGTAAATGTTGGCTCTAAGGCAATTACTCCTTTTGACGAAGATTTTGCAACTGTTAATCCATATCTTGGCTCTGATGGTATCAATCCATTTATTAAGGTTTGTAATGAGCAGGACAGAGGTATATTTATACTTGTTAAGACATCTAATCCTTCAAGTGGAGAATTCCAGGATCAGCTTATTAACGGAAGACCATTATACGAGTTAGTTGGTGGGAAGGTTAATGAGTGGGGAGCTTCAAGCATGGACGGAGATTACAGTAATGTCGGTGCGGTTGTTGGAGCTACTTACCCAGAGATGGGAAGAGTATTAAGAAAGGTTATGCCTAAGGCGTATATCCTTGTACCAGGATATGGTGCACAGGGCGGACAGGGCAAGGATCTTGTTGATTTCTTTAATCCTGACGGACTTGGAGCTATTGTAAACAGCTCAAGAGGAATTATTGCAGCATATACTAAGGAGCAGTATGCGAAGTTTGGTGAGAAGAACTTCGGAGAAGCTTCAAGACAGGCTGCTCTTGATATGATTGCTGATATCAACGGAGCACTTGGCAAGTAATTATACATATTTACACACAGGTTAATAATGGAGATTATTATGGCGTACAGAGAAAATGCGAAGATTCTTAAGGCGGATTGTCTTGCTGACGGAGTCTATGAAATATGGTTTGAAACAAAGGATATTGCTAAGGCCGCTAAGGCAGGACAGTTTATATCAGTATATTCTAATGATGGTTCAAGAATGTTACCAAGACCTATCAGTATATGTAAGGTTGAGAATAATAATTTAAGAATTGTATTCAGAGTTGCCGGCAAGGGAACAGAAGAGTTTTCTAAGATGAAGGCAGGAGAATATCTTGATATTCAGGGACCCCTTGGCAATGGTTATGATCTGGGAAAAATTGCTGCAGAGATTAAGGCAGAAGGCAGAAGCTTTGATAAGGCTATTCTTTTCGGTGGCGGAATAGGTGTTCCTCCTATGCTTGAGCTTGCAAGAAGATTAGACTGCCACAAGAATGTTGTAGTTGGTTACAGAAACAGCCAGACTTTCCTTAAGGAAGATTTTGAAGCAGTTGCTGATACAGATGTGTATATTGCAACTGAAGATGGAAGTGTTGGAACAAAGGGTAATGTATTAGATGCTGTAAAACAGGAAAAGGTTGAGGCAGATGTTATATTTGCATGTGGACCAACTCCTATGCTTCGTGCAATTAAGGCATATGCACTTGAGAATGATATTCCGTGTTATGTTTCATTAGAAGAGAAGATGGCATGCGGAATCGGTGCATGTCTTGCATGTGTATGTAAATCAACTGGGATTGACGACCATTCTCAGGTTAAGAATAAGAGAGTGTGCAAGGAAGGTCCGGTATTTAATGTTAAGGAGGTAGAACTGTAATGAGCGATATTAATATGTCAGTCAATATTGCAGGAGTTGAATTAAAGAATCCTGTGACAGTTGCTTCCGGAACATTCGGATCAGGCATGGAGTATGGGGAATATGTTGACCTTAACAGACTTGGTGCAGTAACAACAAAGGGTGTTGCCAATATTCCATGGCCGGGCAATCCTACACCAAGAATTGCTGAGACTTATGGTGGAATGATGAATGCTATCGGATTACAGAATCCGGGACTTGATACATTTGTAAAAAGAGATATTCCATTTCTTAAGCAGTATGATACTAAGATTATTGTTAATGTATGTGGAAAATCTGAAGCAGATTATGTGGATGCTGTTGAAAAGCTTGGTGAACAGCCAGTTGACCTTCTTGAAATCAATATCTCATGCCCTAATGTCAAAGAGGGTGGAATTGCTTTCGGACAGGTTCCAGCTTCTGCAGAGGCTATTACTAAGGCGGTTAAGAAGGTAGCAAAGCAGCCGGTTATTATGAAGTTAAGCCCTAATGTTACTGATATTACAGAGATGGCAAAGGCTGTAGAGGCAGGTGGTGCTGACGCAGTTTCGCTTATCAATACTCTTACAGGTATGAAGATTGATGTGAACAGAAGAACATTTGCAGTAGCTAACAAGACTGCGGGCGTATCAGGACCTGCTATTCATCCAATCGCAGTAAGAATGGTTTATCAGGTTGCCAATGCAATTAACCTTCCTATAATCGGAATGGGTGGAATCAGAACAGCAGAGGATGCACTTGAAATGATTATGGTTGGTGCAAGTGCAGTTGCTGTCGGAACAGCGAATTTTAATGATCCATATACAACTATTAAGGTTATTGACGGAATCAGGGAATATATGGAAAAGAATAATGTAGCAGATATTAAGGAGCTGATTGGTTGTGTCAGATAGAATACTTTTCTTAAGTAATGGTTCTATATGCTATGACTCAACAACTTACTTTATTCAATGTATAGGTGAAGAATTAAAAGCTATGGGCTGGGAAGTCATGCATATCAGATTAGATAAAGCCACACAGAAGGATAAGCTGTGTGTGCTGGCTGATGAGTATGACTCCCAGCCTTTTGATTATGTGTTTGATATTAATACAAAGCTGGACGCAGTATGTGATGATTCAGGAAGATACTGCTTTGACAGACTTGGAAAAGCGGTATGGCATTATATTCTTGACCATCCGTTCTATCATCATGACAGTCTCAAAGTGCCTTTAAAGAACATGAATGTAATATGTCTTGATGAGATGCATAAAAAGTTTATTGATGAAACCTATCCTCATATTAACAGCTGTATTGTTCTTCCGCTTGCTGCAAAGCAGGCAGAGAGCGGTCTGAAGCCATATGATATGCGTGATAATGACCTGATATTCACAGCGTCTTATACTGACCCTGATATGGTGTATTTTAAGGCAAAGAAGCAGGATAGTGAAAATGTTGTTTTTTTTAATACATTTACACAAAGACTGTTTGATAATCCGGAGCTTACGCAGGAGGAAGCCATAAGGAAGATGTATCCGGGTATTAGTGGAGTTCAGACAGCGGAGAAGCTGCGGGAGAATTTCATGGCGGATGTTTATATTCAGGCGGCAATCAGGCAGGAGATTGTGGTTCAGCTTATAAGAAATCATGTGCCTGTGAAGCTGTATGGACATAACTGGGATACTTTTCTTACAAAGGCAGAGGTTCTTATGAAAGAGGATTTGACATTCATTAAGGAGCATGTTGAGGACTGTGGCGAGGTGACATATGGCGAGCTTCCGGCTATATATAATAATGCAAGGCTTTCAATTAACCAGCTTCCATGGTTTAAGGCAGGAATACATGACAGGACGCCGCTTGCACTTATGAATGGCTGTGTGAGTATTACAGATGGAAGTACTTATATGCGCCGGGAGATTCCTATGGATTCAGGAGTTGAATATTATTCTCTTGATGAGCTGGAAAATGTTGGAGAGAAGATTAAAAGCCTTGTGGCTGATGTGGGTTCTATGAAGGAGAAAGTGGCAAGAGGCGTTCAGTATGCAGAAGATATGTGGTCGTGGAAGCACTGGGCTGTGGAGTTTGTGGAGGCTGCTAAGGAATGTTGAGGCGTGCTGAGGCGTGGCGATTGAGTCCACTGGTGAGATAGATATAGTGTGGCGTGGCGTTCAGGCAGGTGCGTCTTATAAGATTGTTTTTTATAGAGGTTTTATAGGCTGTTTTCAGACAGAAAAAGTGTTTTCGGTGCGGAATTACCTATAAGGCTGGCACGAGGAAGCTTTTGATAGGTGGATTGAGAGATAAAATGGCTGGTTTAGCAGGCAATTTGCTGAAATTGTCCTATAAGAACTTGACTAATGCGACTATCTATAGGTATCATGTCAAATATGCATGTATTTAATCATGCCACAGCCATTATGGAAACTAAAGACAGGGATAAATTCTAAAAAGACATGGCAGTCATTGATAAAAATGATTGCCATGTCTTTTCGATTATAATGAAACAATATAGTTATAATGTTGCTGCGATATCTTCTGCAATCTGTTCAGGAGTAAGGTGGTTATCCTTTAATACTTCTGAGACATCGTATCTGTCGATAAATTCTTTCTTAATACCGAAGTTTAATACCTTCATGTCAGAAGAACCATAGAATGCTGCAATCTTAGCTCCGAAGCCGCCTTCAAGATAGCCGTCCTCAAGAGTTGCAACTACAGCGTGGTCTTTCTTTAATTCATTAAGAGTGTCTGCGTCAATACCTGAGATATAGTAAGGATTGATAACAGTTGCGTCAATTCCGTGTGAAGACTTAAGAATATCAGCAGCTTTAACGGCATTTTCATAGAAAGTTCCAAGCCCGAGGATAGCAACTCTGCTTCCTTTCTTAGTAATCTCGTAAGTGTCAAGCTTGCTGAAATCTTTAGTTACAGGTACACCTGTTGAAATCATGCTGACGCCCGGAACTTTAATAGCAACAGGATACTCATTCTGTGTTAAAGACCAGTCAAGCATAGCAATATAATCTTCCTTAGTGACAGGTGCAAGATATATAAGTCCCGGAATGCTGTTGAGCATAGGGATATCCTGAAGTCCGAGATGTGTAACATCATTCATCCCGTACACAGAACCTGCAAATACTGCAAATGTTACAGCATTGCCGTTAATACATACATCTTGTGTAATCTGGTCATAGGCTCTCTGTATAAATGAGCTGTAAACGCCAAATACCGGCTTTCCGCCGTTGGTAGCGATACCGGAAGCTAATGCAACAGCAGTTTCCTCTGCGATACCAACATCAACAAACTGTTTTCCTGCTTTAGCTCTCATGTCAGCAGTAAATCCCATAACAGTAGGAGTTCCGGCTGTGATTGCAACAACACGCTTGTCCTCGTCCATCTTCTTTAAAAGATATTCTAAAGAAGCGTCAGAGAAATCAGGCTCTCCGCCCTTGGAAAGAGATTCGCCGGTTGTTATATCAAAAGGTGCATGCCAGTGCCATTTTTCTTTATTCTGCTCGGCAGGTGCATAACCTTTGCCTTTAAGAGTATTAATGTGGACAACAACAGCTTTTGTAGTGTCTTTAACCTTTTCAAATGCTTCAATTAAAGAAGCAATATCATTTCCCTTATCAACATAGATGTAATCAAGGTTCATTGCTTTGAAAAGATTACATTCAGACTGTCCATTTGTTTCACGAAGAAGCTTTAAGTTGGCATAAAGACCACCGTGATTCTCAGCAATAGACATATCGTTATCGTTAGCAACAATAATCATGTTGCTATTTAATTCAGAAGCAAAATCAAGACCTTCCAAAGCCTCGCCGCCGCTTAAAGAACCATCACCTATAACAGCGATTACATTACCATCTTCACCGTTTAAATCTCTTGCTTTGGCAAGACCGCAGGCAAGACTTATAGAAGTTGAAGTATGACCTACAGTAAAGAAATCATGTTCACTTTCGTCCGGATTAGTGTATCCTGACACATCATCATAATGCTCCTCATAAAGATATGCATCTTTTCTTCCAGTGAGCATTTTGTGAGGATAGCACTGGTGTGATACATCAAATACGATTTTATCTTTAGGCGAATCAAATACATAATGCATGGCGATGATTGCTTCTACCATACCGAAGTTAGGACCAAAATGTCCGCCGTGTTTGCTGGCTCTTGTAAGAAGGGCGTGACGCATTTCTTCTGCAAGGACATTAAGCTGCATAATGTTTAATTTCTTCACATCAGCAGGACTGTTAATATTCTCAATATACATGTTTTCTGATACTCCTTATCTTATATTTTAATACATTTTATATCATAGCACCTAAAGTCAGATTTAGGTCAAGAGGAATGTGTTGGGAGTTTGTAGAAGTAAATTCTGAAAGATAGCAATTATATCTGATTAGCATGGATTAATTACTAAATGTCACATCAATATTGAAAGCTGATTGTTAAAATGATAAAGTTACCTTATAAAATATGAAAATGAGGATTTAAATGAAAAAAGTAGAGATAGCAGTATGCGATGATGAATATATACATGTAGAGAGGATTGTCAAATATATTGGAGTGTATTCTGAAGAGAGTGAAATTGATATCAATGTGACCGAATACAATTCTGGAAAGTTATTGTTAGAAGCTGTTGAGGGAGATACATCTAAATATGATATTATATTTCTAGATGTTGAGATGCCGGATTTTGATGGTGTGAATACAGCAAGAGGTATCCGTAAAGTTTCAGAAGATGTAATAATATGTTTTGTGACCAGCTTTGATAAATATGCCATAGCAGCGTATGGGGTAGAAGCACTTGCTTATGTTGTCAAACCTGTTACTTATCCAGAATTAAAAAGAGTACTTGGAAGGGCCGTTGTTATGGTTCAGTATGCTTTTGACCATAAAGAAGCAGAAGAAAGGTACATAGAAGTTCAGGTTGCTAAAAATACAAGAATAGTAGATGTAAGAAATATTCAGTATATTGAAAAAAGGAGAAATCAATGTGTACTTCATTGTTCAGATGCTGAGATAACATGTTATGAAACATTGAAAAAGATGTATGGCAAACTAGATAAAAATATATTTATATATATACATCAGGGTTATATAGTAAATTTTGATGCAATAAAAGAGGTTAAAGAAAATGCAGTATTTCTTGGAGATGGAGTAGAAGTGCCATTGAGCAGAAGTCACTATAAATCAGTTAAAGAAAGACATATGAGTAAGATAAGAAAGCTACTTGAAGAAAGAAAAATGAATTGACATACTTTACATAAAAATAATTAAGCTATTATTATATGTAATTAGGAATAAGAATATCAATGCTGAAAACAGATTCATTATAATTGATATCCAGTGTTCCGCCACTTTTTTCTACAGCATTAGTTATACTTATTATGCCCAGACCATGTAGTGAATTAGAATACAAACCAGTAGAAGGCTTGCTTGAAATAAAGCGGCCTTCTCTTTTTTTGATTTTTTCGTTGTGATTGTTTTCGCAATGTATTGAGAGATAAGTATCAGCTTGTGAGATTGAAAGTCTGATGTATCCATTGTCAGTTTTAGACGCAGCAGTTATGGCATTATCAAGAATATTGCCAAGAATTGTTATAAGTGTAAAGTCACTTATATAAATATTATTGAAATCAAGCTGGAGGTCAAAAGTTATATCTGAATCATCACATATAAGTTTTTTAGAGTTAAGCAGAGAAGATATAGTGGAAGATGAAGATGAAATAGTTTGAGTCTGACTGAGTTCGTCTGATATTTTAGATATGTAATCGTGAATTTGCTCGTTTTTATATTCCGCAGAAAGGCTGTCTATCATGAGAAGGTGGTTTTTCATATCGTGTCTTAAAGTATGAAGCTGTTGTAATTTGTTATCAATCTGTGTGGTGTATTCGGCTTCTAAAGCGGATTTTTCAAGCTGAATTTTGTTGATAGCATTTTCTTCAAGTGTAAATATTATTTTACTATAAGTAGAGAGACAAAATGTTATTATAAATGCAATTAATACAAAAAACACAGGAAGAACCTGTTCTAAATTGAGTAAAGAAGGCTCAATAAGGACAGGTGATATCGAAAGCGCAATAATTGTAGCTATTGATATAGAATAATAAAGAAAAATAAATGATTTAGCTGAATTAAATTCTTTAACTTTTTTAGTATTGAAATACATGCAGGCAACTATATAAGAAGCAATTATACTTGAAATGGTATTGTAATTATTATACAGTTGATTGTTATATAATTGGTGAAAATCCTTTAATATAACCATGCGGATACCAAGAATTGCAATGGCAGACATGTAAGAATAAACATAATATTCTGCAAGAACAATCATACGCTGATATAATTTCTTATCACAGCATATAAGAATCTGCATACAGGTTAAGACATCTATTATGTATGAGCAAGAATAAAATCCAGAGATATCATATAATATTGTTGCCAGTAGAAAAAAAGGCATAAGAATATGTTGAAGTTTATGATTCTTCGTGTTAAATGTAATAAATAAATTTATAATTAAAAAGCCAAATAAATCCCCAATTATATGAAAAAATATTGAATAAAAATCCATTAAAAATCCCCTTTTTATAACATTATTTTTATTATACATGATTAAAAATTTAAGTCAATTTATACCAAATAGCACTGTTTGAATACCAAACAGCATATGGACATTGTATTTATAATTTCCAGATGTTATCTTGAATACAAGAGAGGAGATGAACATATGCAAAATACGCAATTTAGAGAATTAGAGGAACAAGAGATATTTGTTATTCAGGGTGGAGAATATGACAGAATAAATTCATGCTTTAATAGTATACTTAAGTTTATACATGGAATTTTTTCGTAATTAAAATTATTTTGTGTGATTAAGATTTGTAAGAAACAAATATGGAAAAGGATTATTATGTATTATTGTATAAGACAACATGATGTTACAGATTGTGGAGCTGCATGCCTTGCAACTATTTGCAAACAAAATGGTTACAAAATAGGAATTAGTCAAATTCGAGAAGTTGCAGGAACAGATAGACAGGGAACAAATGTATACGGAGTTATAAAAGCTGCTGAGACATTAGGATTTAGTGCTAAAGGTGTAAAGGGAAATAAAGAAGCTTTTTTTTCAAACTTTCCATTACCTTGTATTGCACATGTTATTGTAAATGGAAATTTATTACATTATGTTGTGATACATAGAATTACAAAAAAACAAGTTATTATTGCTGATCCAGCAGAAGGAATTGTTAAAGTAACGCCGGAAGAGTTTTTTGGAGAAGTACATGATGAGGGGAAATCGCCTAAATATCAATGGAGTGGGGTTCTTATTCTTATTGTAAAGTCAGAAAAATTTGAAAAAAAAGATGAGACTAAAGGCTTGTTTCAACGTTTTATACATTTGTTGATACCACAAAAAAATTTAATAATTCATATATTTATAGCTTCACTTATTTATACAATATTAGGAATATTGGCGGCATTTTATTTTAAGGTTTTAGTTGATGATATTTTGCCTAATAGTCTTACAAAGACTCTTACAACATTATCTGTTGGAATAATTCTACTAAACATTTTTAAAGTTTTATTGAATGGTTTTAGAACACATCTTTTATTATATTTGAGTCAAAAATTAGATATAACATTGTTGTTAGGATATTATAGACATGTTTTGGAATTGCCTATGAGTTTTTTCGGAACAAGAAATATTGGAGAGATTGTTTCTAGATTTAATGATGCTTCAAAAGTTAGAGATGCCATTTCGGGGGCAACGCTTACAATAATGATAGATACATTAATGGCTGTAGCGGGAGCAATTATACTATATTTGCAAAATGCACATATGTTTGGAATAACAGTTATTATTGTTGTATTATATTTGATTATTGTGCTTGCATTTAATAGATGGTATGAGAAATTAAACAGAAAACAGATGGAAGATAATGCACAATTAACTTCATATCTTGTGGAATCATTAAACGGAATACAGACGGTTAAGTCATTTAATGCAGAAAGAAAGGTTAATTATGAAACAGAAATCAAATTTGTAAAATTATTAAAAAGTATATTCAATTTAAGTTGGGTTAATAATTTACAATCGTCTCTCAAAATTTTTGTTGAACTTGTGGGAGGAATTGTAATTTTATGGGTTGGCAGTGTGTGTGTAATTAAAGGGCAGATTACGATAGGGCAGTTAATAACATTTAATTCATTACTTGTATACTTTTTAGATCCAGTTAAAAATCTTATTAATTTACAACCACAAATGCAGACTGCTGTAGTGGCAGCAGACAGGTTGGGTGAAATATTAGATTTGGAAGTGGAAAAGGGTGAAAATGAAATAAAGAAATTACAGCCAAAATCTTTATCAGGAGATATTATTTTTCAAAATGTAAACTTTAGATATGGAACAAGACAACTTGTTCTTGAAAATATAAATCTGACTATAAAAAAAGGACAGAAGGTTGCATTTGTAGGAGAAAGTGGTTCAGGAAAGACAACTCTATCTAAGTTGTTATTACATTTATACAAGGCTGAAAGTGGAACCATATTAATAAATGATAATAATATTGAGGACATTCAAGTAGAAAAATTGAGAGAGAAAATTGCTTATATTTCTCAAGAAACATTTTTGTTTAGCGGGAGTATATTAGAAAACCTTTCATTAGGATTAGATCATGTAACAATGGACGATATTATAGAAGCTACTAAGAGTGCTCAAGCACATAAGTTTATTAATGATTTGCCATTACGTTATGAAACAAGGCTTGAAGAAAATGGAACAAATTTATCGGGTGGACAAAGACAGCGTTTATCTATAGCAAGGGCTATGTTAAAGAAACCTGATATATTAATATTGGACGAGGCAACGAGTAATCTAGATGCTATTACAGAAAATCAACTTGATAAAACAATAGGCGAATATTCAGAAAATATGACAACTATATTTATTGCACATAGATTGAGTACGATTAAGAATTGTGATCAGATATTTGTTATGGACAATGGTAAAATCATAGAGAAAGGAACTCATGATGAATTAAAAAAATTGGGCGGGAAATATGCAATATTAGCAAGACAGCAATCATTAGATAATGAGGAATAATAAGATGAAACCGATAATTATGGATTTGAAAGACATATCAGATAGTACAGAAGCATATGATGAGAGACCAAATAAAATATTTACATTATTTATTTATACATTGTTTGTGATGGTAGTAATAACTTTAATATGGGCATGTTTTTGGAAACTTGATATTGTAGTAAAAGGTGATGGCATACTTAAAGTAAAAAATTCTTCAAATATAATAAGCACAGAAGTTACTGGGAGGGTAACAGTATCAAATATAGAGGAGGGCATATATGTTGAAGAGGGGGAAATTCTTCTAACAATTGATCATACTAAAGATGATGAAAAATTACAATTATGTAACGATATGTTGTTACAAACAGAGGAGAGGCTTACTATTCTTGAAGGATATATGAATTTTCTTAATGATGATATAAGTGATTTAAATTCATATGAAAATAATAAATATTATGAAGAATATATGAACAGATTAGAAATTATTAATAATAATAAAGATGCTGATGAATTGACTAGGGAAAATCAGATTATACAGTATAAACAAAATATAAAAAAAATAGAGGAAACATTAACTTATTATCAGAATAAAAAGAGTAAGTATAATCAAGCGATTAACTGTATTAATAATGGAGAAAATAGTTTTAGTGAGTATGATACATATTATTATTCACTGATTGAAGATTATTTTTTATCATATAATACTATAAGTGAAAAATATCAAAATAATGAAGGTATAATTACAGATGATGGAAAGCGTGAATTAAGTAGTCTTGAACTTGAGCAAATTTCAATGTTGCAACAACAGATTACATCTATAGAGGAAACAGAACTAACATTAAATGGAAATCTTGAAACAGTACAAATGGATCTTTTATTAATCAGTAATGGAACAGAAGATTATTCAAATTCTGCATTGGTATTAAAAGAGAAAAATGCAATAAGTATAGATATAGCTAATTATGAAGCAAAGAAAAAAGAATACATAGAAGATGTCAAAGATATAAAAGATAATATAAGTAAATGTGATGTAAAAGCTGAACATGATGGTTATGTCAGTGTAATAACACAAATAGAAGTAGGACAATATATTCAAAGTGGTATAAGTATATGTGAAATTATTCCAAAGGAGATGGGAACATATTATGCAGAAGTTTATATTTCTAATAATGATATAGGAATGATTACAGAAGGACAAAATGTTAAATTAGAAATAGCTGCATATCCAGCTAGTGAATATGGAATCATGGTAGGAACTGTAGATATTGTAGCTAAAGACATAAAGATCGATAGCAGTACAGGAAATGCATTTTATATAGTGAAGGTAAAGTGCGAACAAACAGAACCGTATAATAAAGAAAGTAAATCAATTAATGTTATTAATGGAATGGCGTGTCAGGTAAAGATAGTTACAGATGAACAGCGTGTTATACAATATGTATTAAATAAAATAGATTTAATTGATTAATTAATATTGGGGTTATATTGCAGATGACAAAGGTATTGAAACTCCTTTGAATATCTGCTTTATATAAAAATCATTTCTGATATAATTCGCGAAAAAAATTAGAAGTGGAAGAACAAGCACGATAGTAAAGTACCTAGGTTAAATATATTACTTTTTTGTTTGTGCGAAAATAAACAATAAGGAGATAAAAAAATGGAAATTTCAATTGACAATGCATTTTGTGACATGGAAGGTGAAGAATTAATATTATGCGATGGAGGAGGAATATTATTAGGGGTCGGAAAGTTGTTTGCGGATTATGTGGTTGGAAAAGTTATTGATTACTTATTTGAGCCTATAATATGTTATTAAAATTCATATGAGAAATATAATTTGTAGTTTTATATAAGAACTATTATATGGAGAAATAAATAATGAATTCAAGAAATAAATTAATGCTGAAATGGATAGGGATTCTGTACATTTTAGGTACAATAATAGTAGCAACTACTGTTGTTTCAATAACATTTTTACTGGGAAAAGATATAAGCATGGATATGCTTACGCATATAACAAGCTGCGTGATATACATAATTGCTGGAATGATTACAATAAAGTTATATTGGGGCATTATATATAAAGATTTTGGTAATACAAAATCCCTGGGTTCGTGGATTTGGCAGACTATTATGTTTTCGATTATATATCTTATTATAAATATTTTGCTTACCAGATTATTATATTTACTGAATAATCTGATGATTACCCATAATGAACAGATTATAAGTGGATACGATAATTCCGGGATAGTAACTGTGTTGAGTGTTATAGCAATGTGCTTTATGGGGCCATTGGTAGAAGAAATTTTATTCAGATATATATATCAGAATTGGTTGGTCAGTAAGATGAAGATGTGCAATGGAATAATAGCCATAGTTATTGTATCAATTTCGTTTGGTATGATTCATAGCGGATTGTCAGTTCTTGAATTAAGTTATTATTCAATATTAGGATTAATATTAGGACTTATATATGACCATACAGATAGTATTACAATGGTTATAATGATACATATGATTAACAATACAGTTGGAATGTTGACTGATTAATAATGAAAATAATAAATTAAGATTTAGAGGTGATTATTATGAAAAAAGGTTTTACAGAAATAAAGACAAGTGAATTACAGGAAATAAATGGTGGAGGTATATTAACGGGATTATTGGCTGCAGGAGGAGTATTTCTTACTATAGTGGGGATTGCACAGTGCTGTTACGATTTATATAATGGTTGGAATGATTATAAATAAAAATTGAGGGGAATTATTTGTTATGGAATTTGAAAATATTAATGACAGTGAAATATTATTAATTCAAGGTGGGGGTAAAGGCGATATTTTTTATGATTTAGGTTGGTGGTTAGCATCAAAATATAAAGATGTTGGCGGTAATACAGGTATTTCTGGTGGGCATTTTTAGGTGTAATAATATAATGCTGTTATTTGTATATGGCGGTTTATTTAGATGACTTATATTGGACAAATTAAGTTATGATATAAAGGAGTTGAGATTTGAAAAATAAAATTTTAAAAATCGTTCTATTTATTATGTCATTAATATATATAATGTCTAATGTTTATACATTGATTGCATATCATAAGGTGACAATCAGAAATATTATTATGCTATTACTGCTCTTAATATGTTTGATTGGTTTGATTATTTTAAAATATAAAGATAATAAGTGAAATGTCAAACATTTGAAATGTATACCCCCACGAGGAGGTAGCTCGTGGGGGTTCGTGCATAGCTTGAATATAGTTATCTATCCAATGGCATTATGTCATGCGTTATTGGATAGATAACTATATTCTTTTTTAATGGAAGGATAAAATATTTGTTATAAGGAAATAATGTTTCAAAAACAATCGAATTGAAAATTGAAAATTAATCGGATTGAAAATATGAAATAAATCGGATTGGAAATCAAAAATCTGTCGGATTGTAATTGAAAAATTAATCGGGTTGAATTATAATGATGAAGAAGAAAATGTATATAGATTAAGCTTAAACCAATAATATTAATGATATATAAGAATAGAATGGAGAGAATATGGAAAGAGAGGATTACAGACCAAGACTGATTGACAATATAATTGATAGTTATTTAGAAGCATTTGGTGCAGTATGTGTGGAGGGACCGAAGTGGTGTGGAAAAACCTGGACATCATCATATCATTGTAAAAGTGAAATTATGCTTGGCAATCCAGATGGTAATTTCCAGAATAGACAATTGGCGCAGATGAGTCCATCGCTGGTTTTGGAGGGAGAGACTCCAAGATTAATTGATGAATGGCAGGAAGTTCCTCAGTTATGGGATGCTGTCAGGTATAAGGTTGACCAAAGCGGTAATAAAGGGCAGTTTATATTGACAGGCTCTGCGACACCAAATCATAAAGGAATATTGCATAGCGGAGCAGGAAGAATTGCAAAATTGAGAATGCGCCCAATGTCATTATTTGAAAGCGGAAATTCTAGTGGAGATATTTCTTTAAAAGATATATGTGAGGGTAGAATAGAACCTAAAATATCAGGTGAGGTTGACTTGAGAAAACTTATTAATTTCATTATAAGAGGAGGCTGGCCTGCTAATCAGGAGACAACATTAAAACAGGCTGCATATCTTCCTATACAGTACATCAGGGCTGTATTAGACGATGATGTTTATAGAATTGATAATGTAAAAAGAGATAAGCATAAAATGGAGCTGCTTCTTCGTTCACTTGCAAGAAATGAGGCAACAACTGTAACAAATAAGAAATTAAAAAATGACATTAAGGAAATAGATGATGAAGATATTGATGTGGAAACAGTTTCTGCTTATCTAGATGTTTTCCAAAGACTTTTCCTCACAGACAATCAGAAACCTTTTGAGGCTAAGCTTAGATCATCAATCCGTATTAAGCAGGCAGAAAAGAGACATTTGTCAGACCCATCATTAGCAGCCGCATTGTTAAATGCGACACCTGAAATGTTACTGAATGATTTAAATACATTGGGATTCTTATTCGAAGCATTGTGTGAAAGAGATTTGAAAATATATGCTGAGTCATTTGATGCAGAATTGTATCATTATCAGGATTATAATAACAATGAAATGGATGCAGTTATAGCAATGCCTGATGGAAAATGGTGTGGATTTGAAATTAAATTGGGTGCAAACCAGATAGATATGGCGGCAGAGAATCTTATAAAAATAAAAAATGAAATTAAGGCAAGTGGTGGAACTGCACCAGATTCATTATGCGTTATATGTGGATTGTCTAATGCTGCGTATCAAAGACCTGATGGAGTATTTGTTGTGCCGATTACAGCGCTAAGGAATTGATACTTGTACAGTTGAAATTCCCTAATATCCATGATAAAATAACAAATGGGTAGATTTCAAAACAAAAGAGGGGTAAACCTGCAGAAATGCAGGGGCACAAAGCTACAAGTCTAAGTTGATTCAGTGGTCTGGGGAGTATTGGATATATTGAAGATATAAGATGGTTGAGTTGCAGATGATGTCACGGAATGTGATGTTGTCTGCTTTTTTGTTTTTGGAGGAAAGAGAGGATAATAAAAATGTATACAAAGATAGAGATACCAGAAAATAACAGTTTAAAGAGCAAGATTGAAGAATTATATGAGTGGTGTGACAAGCGGGACAATGATGATGAGCTTGGAAAAACATATTTTAATGAACCAATAGATGAAGATAAATTAAATAAATGGGAGGAGGCAAATGGCGTAAAGATTCCAGAGACATATAAGGAATGGCTCAGATTTACAGAAAAATGTCTGATTGATGGATCGAGTGCAATGTTTTGGGGAACAGATGATTTCCATCATAATTTCATGCCAGATAATCTGACGGTTATAGGAGAAATGTCAGGAGACGGAGAAGTGGTATGCTTCTCTAATGATAGTGGGGAATTCATGGGATATTATGAAGGAGATATTACATATAGAACATATGATTTTTCTCAGGTTATTGACCAGATATTTGAAAGAAACAGTGCATGGGGTGGAATGTCTAAGGAAGCTATGGAATTATTTATGAAATTTTGTGAAGAAGAATAAAAGAAAAAGCAGAAATGGAACATGATGATTAATATATCATGGGTTCGGAATAAAGAGAAAGAATGTATGACAGCAATAATAGCTGATTCATTAGCTGTAGCGTTGATATGGCATTAATTATTAATGTGCTTTAATAAAGAGATGTGGGGCGAAATTATGGATTATATATATGATTATATTTCAGAAGAAAGAAAAAAAGAAATAGCAGATATGAATATTGTTGATACATATAATCGTACGGGATATTTAGATGTTCCAGTGGATAAGGTTATTAAAAGCAAAGATGAGTATTTTTTATTCTGGCATAATTTAGAGGATACACTTTGCCTCAGGCAGCGGATAGAAGAAACGGGCTCGTCCAATATTGGGAAAAAAAGATATATGCTCATATATGGTGATAAATATATGAATATAGAGATACCTAATGAAAATTGGAAGGAAAAAGTGGAATTTCCAGATGATGCTCATCCGAAAAACTTTAACAGGAATACAGATAAATTAAAAATATACAATACAATTGATATGAGTTTTTTAAGAGATTGTGAATACAAAAAAGAGATATGCTGGATGTTATCAGACTACATACATAGTGCGACTCTGTGGTTTAAGATAATAAAAAACAAAATTACTATTGACGATGAGATGATAGTGGAGGAATTCTGATTGAAGTATATAATTAATTTTATGAGTGTAAAAAGGGAAAATATATGGCAGCGATAATAGCAGTTGCATTAGTTGCAGCATGGTTATTTATAGGAAATTATCTTCCAAAGATAATAAGGTATATTATAAGCGCTATATTAGATGTTGTTGCAATAGTGCTATTTATAATGACACCAATGAGCATTATTATAAGAATAATAATTATAGTTCTATTGGCTTTTATGGCAATCATATGGCTGGCAAAGTTTAACAGATTTAATGGTAATAAAAAGATAGAATGGGAACAATCAAGGGTAGACGGTATCATGTTTACAGTGGGGGTAATAATAATTACATTAATTATTGATTTGTTTTAAATAAAAAACGAGGTAAAATTATGAATTATATATATGATTATATTTCAGAAGAAAGAAAAAAAGAAATAGCATATATGAATATTGTTGATACATATAATCGTACGGGATATTTAGACATTCCAGGGGATAAGGTTGTCAAAAGCAAAGATGAATATTTTTTATTTTGGTATAATTCACCGGATACACTTTGTCTCAGGCAGCAGATAGAAGAAACAGGCTCGTCTAGTATTGGAAAAAAAAGATATATGCTCATATATGGTGATAAATATATGGATATCGAGATACCTAATGAGAATTTTGGAACAGAATATGAATATCCTGATAATAATTCGGGATTTGACAAAAATACGGAAAAAATGAAACAATACAATACTATAGATTTAAGCTTTTTAAGAGATTGTGAATATAAAAATGATATATGTAATATGCTTTCGGAATACATACATGGTTCTGCTGTGTGGTTTAAAATTATGAAAAATAAAATTTTTATAGATGATGAAATTATAGTGGAAGAATTTTGAGCTTTGTTAATTGAGAATTAAAAGAAAATGAAATAAGAGAATATAGGCTGGAATATCCCAGATGTGATTGGAAATATAAAAAATCGTGTTTTTAGGTTTGAAGATGGAACTTTTACTTTCCAAACTATCGGGGAGAGATATACATAAAGTTTTGATAAAAAGAGAGAAAACCTACTAGTTCGTTGATTATTATAAATATAGTAGGTCGCATTAACACATATTCAAGATAATTGACAGTAACAAAACCTACTAATCAGGCAGAAGATGTCTTTTTAGTAGGTTTTATAAGTATAAAATGAATGTTCATTCCTCTGGAAAGCAGGAAAAAGACCTACTAAGGAGAAACATTTTAACAGATTGGTAGGTGAACTGGCTGGAGAATGAAAAGAGGCTGCCTGAAATAACCTACTAAATTATGAGCTTGACAATGGTTAGTGGGGTTTAGGGATTTCCGGCTGCCAGATAATCAGGAAAAGGCATACATAGTATGTTGATATTCAGATTTTAATATGTATTTGTAATGTTCCAAAGACGCATTGAAACGAGAAAACATTTATGATAAAATAAAAATCAATATTGAATATGAAGCAGCACCGCCGGACAGCGGGGCTGAATAAGGAGGATATAATGGAGCAGTATAAGCAGGAATTTATAGATTTCATGGTAGAGAGTGATGTGTTAAAGTTTGGAGATTTTACTTTAAAGAGTGGAAGAAAGTCACCTTTCTTCATGAACGCAGGTGCGTATGTTACAGGAACACAGCTTGCAAGACTTGGTGAGTATTATGCAAAGGCTATTCATGAAACATATGGTGATGATTTTGATGTACTGTTCGGACCAGCATATAAGGGAATTCCAATCAGCGTAGTTACAGCAGTTGCATATGCAAAGCTTTACGGCAAGGAAGTAAGATACTGCTCAGACCGTAAGGAAGAGAAGGACCATGGTGCTGATAAGGGCGGATTTCTCGGAAGCAAGTTAAAGGATGGCGACAGAGTCATTATGATAGAAGATGTAACAACATCTGGTAAGTCGATGGAAGAGACAGTTCCTAAGGTAAGAGGGGCAGCAGATGTTACTATTGTAGGACTTATGGTTTCACTTAACCGTATGGAAGTAGGCCTTGGCGGAAAGGTGAGTGCGCTTGAGGAGATTAAGGAAAGATACGGTTTCCCAACAAGCGCAATTGTATCTATGGCAGATGTTGTAGAACACCTTTACAATAAAGAGTGTGAGGGTAAGGTAGTTATTGATGATGCACTAAAAGCAGCAATTGACAAGTATTACGCAGAATATGGTGTTAAGAACGCATAAAACTGATGTTAATGGAGGGTTAACTATGGAAGAGAATCTTTATAAGAAATTAAAGTCAGTAGGAGCTTCTAATCTTGTATTTGGTATCCTGATAATACTCTTTGGTATCGGTGCAGGTGTAATGATGATTATTAATGGTGCAAGACTTCTTGCACACAGATCAGATAGCTTATTCTAGTGAAGGGGAACTGCCTGGTGGGTTAATTATGCCTGCCGGGCAGATTTGTTATGAAAAAGAAACATTATGTAACGCTTATAAAATGGGCGCTTTTTGTTATATATATGATTCTGCTCTTTTATGTAGTCTTTTTCGCAGAAGGAATGGGAAGGGCAGAGATAGCCAGCGGTTACAAATACAACCTTACACTGTTCACGGAAATCAGGCGCTATTGGCGTTATCTTGGACATTTTGACTCGCTTGGCTGGATAGCATTTCTTAATATAATTGGAAATGTGCTGGCATTCATACCATTTGGAATATTCGTGCCGTGGCTTTCCAATGGCAGAATTAATGTTTTTGCTACATTTGCATATGGATTCGCACTGTCGCTTACAATAGAAACAGTACAGCTTATATGTAAGGTCGGATGCTTTGATGTTGATGACCTTGTGCTTAATGTACTGGGAGCATTGTGCGGTTATGCGGTATATGCGATAGCATACAGAATAGTTAAAATGTTTAGTAAAAAGGACAGGTGAAAAAATGAAACTTTTTAATAAATACAAGTTCTCTGATAAAAGTCAGGCACTTGGGGGTTTGATATCGACTGCGATGGGAATACTGTCATTGCTTTCTTTTGGTTACGGAGTGTATCTGTCTTTTAAAGCAGCAGGAGAAGGCGGCTTAAGAGTAGGAAGTCTTGGAATATTAAGCCTTATCTTAGCGGTAATTGGAACAGTAATCGGACTAATCAGCTTCAAAGAAGATAATAAGTTCTACGGAACTTCGAGATTTGGTTCAATGCTGTGTGGGGTAATAGCAGTATTTATGATAGCAGTATTCTTAATGGGAATATAATCCTTATCAGGGCAGAAGGAGAAAGAAATTGTTTAATGATAATGTAGAAGAGCGTTACGCTCTTGCGATAGAAAGAATTAAAGAGATAGCAGAGGAACCGGGGCTTAAGACGGATGGGTTTGCAGATTATTTCAAATGTATTGCCACATTTATCCTTAAGATGGATAAGCTTGCGGCTGACTTAAAAGCTGATGTTTTCAGAGATTATTCACTTGAAGAATATAAGAATCTGAATACAGGTCTGTATGAAGATGTAATTGGCAAGGCTTATGAGACAAGCTACGCTAATCCGGCATATGCAGCTTCAAAGTTAGGGCTTTCAGAGGGAAGGCTTTTGTCATTCCTTTATGTTGAGATAAGAGGAATGATTGTGTATGCATATGAAGGCAGAATGGCAGAGATGACAGCACTTATGGAGCTTTTTGTTGAAGTGTACTGCATGTGTGCATCGACTGAGGAAGACTGCGGAAAGCCAGATTATAAGCAGATGAAAGATTCTGTGTACTGGTATGTTAGTGATTACAGTGATGACCTTATGGAGTACAGGGTAAGAGAGCTGTTAGACCCTGAACTTGATTTTGCAACTAAGATAATTATGGAGTCTGACCTTACAGATGTAAGATATCTGTACAGATTCGGTGAGTATGTCACAGACAATGAGATTAAGACAGCAGAGTATCTTAGTTCGCTCAGTGAAGAAGAAATCCAGAAAATGGCAGACACATTTACAGAAGGATACAGAATTGGATTCGAGCTTACAGGCAAGGATTTGTCTAAGAAGAAAACAGTTAATATAAGATACTGTCTGGGATTTGAAAGACTTGTGAGAGCTGAGATTAAGAACTTTGAAAAGCTTGGACTTAAGCCTACGATATACAGGGCAGCGGTCAACACGATTAATAAAAGACTTAACATTAAGGTTGGTTATTACGGAGCTAATCCTAACAAGCAGATGGATTTCGACCATCGTTTTGACAATGCACTTTATATGGATGGCGAATTTGTTGAGAGAAAGACAGGCGCACTAAAGCTTGCATATGAGAAGAACAAAGAGCTTGCAGCGGTGCATGGTGGACCTGCTGTTATGGAGGTGTTTGGTGAAGTGCCATTCGAGCCTCAGATTAAGAGCGAGGCATTAACGCTTGATACTAAGCAGCAGAAGCTTTCTGTGAAATACAGCAATGACGCGGGAAGCATTGTTAATGAGTATATTAAAGGCGAGGAGAGAAGCTTTACAATAATTGCTTATCCGATACCGGAGATTGGAGAGAATTTCGAGGAAATATTCGAGGGTACTGTTAAGATTAATACCCTTGATTATAACAAATATAAAGCTATCCAGCAGGCACTTATTGATGTACTTGATACAGCACAGTATGTTGAGGTTAAAGGAGCTAACGGAAACTGCACAGACATGAAGGTTTCTATTATGAAGATAACCGACCATAAGACGCAGACTGTATTTGAGAACTGTCTTGCGGACGTTAATATTCCGCTTGGAGAAGTATTTACATCACCTGTGCTTAAGAAAACAACAGGTGTGCTTAATGTGAGCAGTGTATATCTTAATGATATTAAGTTTAACAATCTTACTGTATGGTTTGAGGACGGATTTGTTAAGGATTACACATGTACTAACTTTGATGATGAGGCTGAGAATAAAGAGCTTTTCAAGGCAAATGTGTTATATGACCATGAAACACTGCCGCTTGGGGAGTTTGCTATAGGAACTAACACTACTGCGTATGTATTTGCCAATAAGCATGATATCGTGTATAAGCTTCCGATTCTTATTGTCGAGAAAATGGGACCACATTTTGCAGTCGGAGACACATGCTATTCAAGGGCAGAAGATGTGTATGTAACTAATCCGGATGGCAAGGAGATTATCTCAAGGGATAATGAGGTTTCACTTCTTCGTAAGACTGAGCCTGACAAGGCTTATTATAACTGTCACACCGATATTACAATTCCATATGATGAGATTGGCAATATTACTGTTGTGGCAGAGGATGGAACAAGAACAGACTTGATTAAGAACGGCAGATTCGTGCTTGATGGCACACTTGCGCTTAATGATGCATTTTTAACAGAATCATAAATATATAATTGTAAGCTGTAAACAGGCTTTATCTTGACGCAAAGTTTAAAACAAAGTACAATGATAATTAGTGTTTTCACTAATTTTAATATTATATCTATCGGACATAGGAGGTTAATATGGCTTTAGTAGGAATTGTTATGGGAAGTGACTCTGATATGCCTGTTATGGCAAAGGCAGCAGACATTCTTGAACAGTTAGGAATTTCGTATGAGATGACAATTATCTCAGCACACAGAGAGCCTGACGTATTCTTTGAATACGCTAAGAGTGCAGAGGAGAAGGGATTTAAGGTTATTATTGCAGGTGCAGGTATGGCAGCACATCTTCCGGGTATGTGTGCAGCTATTTTCCCAATGCCTGTTATTGGTATTCCAATGCATACAACATCACTAGGCGGTAGAGATTCATTATATTCAATAGTACAGATGCCTACAGGTATTCCGGTTGCAACTGTTGCTATTAACGGCGGAGCCAATGCAGGTATTCTTGCAGCCAAGATTCTTGCAACATCTGATGCAGCACTTCTTGAAAGACTTAAGGATTATACTAAGAATCTTAAGGAAAGTGTTCAGAAGAAGGATGCCAGACTTCAGGAAGTCGGCTATAAGAATTATTAATTAGTAACTGAATAGTTACATTAACTTACATTTATCATAATATTGAAGGAGAAAGAATCATGGATTACAAGAAATCTGGAGTTGATATTGAAGCAGGTTACAAGTCAGTTGAGTTAATGAAAGAGGCTGTTAAGTCTACTATGAGAGAAGAAGTGTTAGGCGGAATAGGTGGATTCTCAGGAGCATTTTCACTCGCTAAGATTAAGGAGATGGAAGAGCCTGTATTACTTTCAGGAACTGACGGATGTGGAACTAAGGTTAAGTTAGCTTTCATTATGGACAAGCATGATACTATCGGTATTGATGCAGTTGCTATGTGTGTTAACGATGTTGTATGTGCTGGTGGAGAGCCACTCTTCTTCCTTGATTACATCGCATGCGGCAAGAATTATCCAGAAAAGATTGCTACTATCGTTGGTGGTGTTGCAGAAGGCTGCAGACAGTCTGAATGTGCACTTATCGGTGGTGAGACAGCAGAGCATCCGGGACTTATGCCACAGGATGAATATGATCTTGCAGGATTTGCTGTAGGTGTTGTTGATAAGAAGGATCTTATTACAGGCGAGAACATCAAGCCGGGTGATACTCTTATCGGTATCGCTTCAAGCGGTGTACACAGCAACGGATTCTCACTTGTAAGAAGCGTATTTACAATGACAGAGGAATCTCTTAATACATATTACGATTCACTTGGAAAGACATTAGGAGAGGCATTACTTGCTCCGACTAAGATATATGTTAAGACAATGAAGGAAATCAAGAAGGCAGGCGTTAAGGTTAAGGGCTGCAGCCATATCACAGGTGGTGGTTTCTATGAAAATGTACCTAGAATGCTTCCAGACGGTGTTAAGGCAGTAATTAAGAAGGACAGCTACGAAGTACCACCAATCTTTAAGATGCTTGCAGAAGATGGCAATATCGAAGAGCATATGATGTATAATACATTTAACATGGGTATCGGTCTTGTACTTGCTGTTGATCCTGCTGATGTTGATACAGTTATGGCAGCAGTTAAGTCTGCAGGTGAGACTCCATATGTTATCGGAAGTATTGAAGCTGGCGAGAAGGGAGTTACTTTATGCTAAGAGTTGCAGTTATGGTTTCCGGAGGCGGAACTAATCTTCAGGCTATTATCGATGCGGTTAAGGATGGAACTATCACTAACACAGAGCTTGTAGCAGTTATAAGCAATAATGCCGGAGCATATGCACTCACAAGAGCTAAGGATAACAATATTCCAGCATATTGCATATCACCAAAGGACTATGAAAGCAGAGATGCATTTAACGATGCATTACTTGATAAAGTGAATGAGCTTAATGTTGACCTTATAGTACTCGCAGGATTCCTTGTAAGAATTCCAGAGAAAATGGTTCATCAGTACAGCCACAGAATTATTAATATTCATCCATCACTTATACCTTCTTTCTGCGGAGTTGGTTTCTATGGACTTAAGGTTCATGAAGCAGCTCTGGCAAAGGGTGTTAAGGTATCAGGTGCAACTGTGCATTATGTAGATGAAGGAATGGATACAGGAGAGATTATTTTCCAGAAGGCAGTTGATGTACTTGATGGTGATACTCCTGAAACTCTTCAGAGAAGAATTATGGAGCAGGCTGAATGGAAGCTTCTTCCTAAGGCAATTAACAAGATTGCCAATGAACATGTTAATTAATGATTACTGACTAAGTATATAGATAACAATATGCGGAGGAATTAAGATGAAAGTATTAGTTGTAGGCAGCGGCGGAAGAGAGCATGCAATATGCTGGAAGTTAAGCAAGAGTCCTAAGGTTGACAAGATATACTGTGCACCGGGTAATGCGGGAATTGCAGAGCTTGCAGAGTGTGTTGATATTAAGGCAATGGAGTTTGAGAAGCTTGTAGCATTTGCTAAGGAAAACAGTATTGACCTTACTGTTATCGGTATGGACGACCCACTTGTCGGCGGTGTCGTTGATGTATTCGAGGCAGAGGGCTTAAGAGTATTCGGACCAAGAAAGAATGCAGCTATTCTTGAAGGATCTAAGGCATTTTCTAAGGACCTTATGAAGAAATACAATATTCCAACAGCAGCTTATGAAACATTTACATCAGCCAAAGAGGCCAAGAAGTACCTTGAGACTGCTGAGTATCCTATCGTTCTTAAGGCTGACGGACTTGCACTTGGCAAGGGTGTTCTCATCTGTGAGAACAAAGAGGATGCACTTGCAGGTGTTGATGAGCTTATGCTTGACAAGAAGTTCGGAACAGCAGGTGATACAATTGTCATTGAGGAATTCATGACAGGCCGTGAGGTTTCAGTACTTTCATTTGTTGATGGTAATACAATTAAGATTATGTCATCAGCTCAGGATCATAAGAGAGCTAAGGATGGTGACCAGGGTCTTAACACAGGCGGAATGGGTAACTTCTCGCCATCACCTTTCTACACTAAGGAAGTTGATGAGTTCTGTAAGAAATACATTTATCAGGCAACTGTTGATGCAATGAAGAGTGAGGGCAGACCATTTAAGGGAGTTATCTTCTTTGGACTTATGCTTACTCCAAAGGGACCAAAGGTTCTTGAGTACAATGCAAGATTTGGTGATCCTGAGGCACAGGTTGTTCTTCCTAGAATGAAGAATGATATTGTTGATGTATTTGAGGCTTGTATCGATGGAACTCTTGATAAGGTTGACCTTCAGTTTGAGGATAACGCATGTGTATGTGTAATTCTCGCATCTGACGGATACCCACTCGCATATGAGAAGGGCTTCGAGATTAAGGGAATGGAAAACTTCAAGGGTAAGGATGATTATTTCTTATTCCATGCAGGTTCTAAATTCAATGAAGAGGGCAAGGTTGTAACTAACGGAGGACGAGTTCTCGGTGTTACAGCACTTGGCAAGGACCTTAAGGAAGCAAGAGCCAAGGCTTATGAAGCTACTGAATGGGTAGATTTCGATAACAAATATATGAGACATGATATTGGTAAGGCAATTGATGAAGCTTAATTAGTAACTGTTAAGAGTCAGGCAAAATGCGAAGCATTTTCGATACTGGCGGAAAATAGTTAGTATTAAAGAAAATGGGGGCAGATGGCTGGAGAATACCGGTTATCTGCCTTAGTGTGTAAATGAGGAGACAATTATGAAAATAACACCAGTTAAGGGTACTAATGATTATCTTCCTAATGAGGTTGAAATCAGGGATTACCTTCAGAATGAGATATTAAAGGTATATGTTGCTAATGGATTTGAACACATTACAACACCTATTATTGAGGATATTGAGAACCTTGATAAGAGTGATGGTGGTGAGAACTTAAATCTTATATTCAAGATTATGAAGAGAGGCGATAAGCTTGAGAAGGCTGTAAGTTCACTTCAGGAAAATCCTAAGACAGGAACAGCCTGTGAGAATGAAATTGCTGATATGGGATTAAGATATGACCTTACACTTCCGCTCAGCCGTTACTTTGCTAACAACAAGGACAAGCTCACTCTTCCTATGAAATGTATCCAGATGGACAGAGTGTACAGAGCTGAAAGACCACAGAAGGGCAGACTTCGTGAGTTTGTTCAGTGTGATATTGATATTATCGGTTCTGATTCTACAGATTCAGAGGTTGAACTTATTCTTACAACAACCAAGGCTCTTAAGGCTATTGGCATGAAGAATTTCAAGGTTAAGATTAACGACAGAAGACTTCTCCGTTCATTCCTTCAGAATTGTGGATTTACCGAGGATCAGCTTGATAGTGTGTGCATTACATTTGACAAGATGGATAAGGTTGGACTTGACGGTGTTAAGGCTGAGCTTACAGACAAGGGATTTGACGCTGCTGCAATTGAGAAGTTTATCGGATTCTTTGGAAGTGTTTCAAGTGCACAGGAGATAAGCCTTGAAAGTGTTGAAGCTATACTGGATGATAAAGCTCCAGCAGAAAGCGTAAGAGGAATTATCAACACTGTAAATGAGCTTTCAGACGGTCAGTTTGATGTTGTATTTGACCTTTCTTTAGTAAGAGGTCAGGGCTACTATACAGGAACTGTATTTGAAGTTGAAAGTATTGATTTCAAGGGTGCTATCGCAGGTGGTGGAAGATATGACAACCTTATTGGCAAGTTCTTAGGACAGCAGGTAAGCGCTGTTGGATTCTCAATCGGATTCGAGAGAATCTTCTCAATCCTTATGCAGAATGGTGTTGAGACTAAGGCATCAGCAGACAAGATTGCTGTTATGTACGATGAGGGACAGGTTAAGGAAGCCTATGCAATAGCAGAAAAATACAGAGCAGAAGGTAAAGTATGCTCATTATATGTAAAGCCTAAGAAGATGGGAAAGTTCCTCGGAAAGCTTGAGGAACGTGGATATAAAGGATTTGTTAATGTCAGCAATGGGGACGAGATAAGCTTGTTCTAGTGTTGATGTGTAAGCCCCGGGCAGATTAGAACTATTTCACCGGGATAGTTTGCATAAACCTACTAAACTTGGAAAATGTATATTAATAGTAGGTTGATTAATGCTGAAACTTACATAACAAATAATGCAACAACCTACCAAACTGCAGTTATTGTGGAGTTTAGTAGGTTGTTTTCTTGTATATTGGAGTCGTGATAACAGAGTTAGTGAATAATACAACTCAATTTACCTACTAAAGAAGCGAGATGTAATGAATTAGTGGGTTTCTGACAATATTTTTATAAAAAATTTTCTTAAAAAACATACTAACGAAGTATATATCATGAGTTAGTATGTTTATCTTAAAATTTTCAGGTTAAATAAAAATTTTTCGATAAATAATCTCAATAATTATAGTTGACATATACCCATATGGGGTATATTATACATCATGTAAATAGAGCATACCCCACTAGGGTATGTTGCAATCACAACAGATAAATATAATAAAGCGTTTATCAGACACAGAATATAACAACCAGACTAAGGAGGAATAATGGAAAAAGAATGTTGCTGTCATAAGACAAAAGAACGCGATGCCAAGGAATATAAAGACCTCTGTAACAGGCTTAGCAGAATTGAAGGTCAGATAAGAGGGATTAAGGGAATGGTCGAGAAGGACGCATACTGTATTGACATTCTTAATCAGGTATCGGCAGCCCAGTCAGCACTTAACAGTTTTACGAAGGTGCTCTTAGATAACCATATCAAGAGCTGTGTAGTCCAAGATATTAAAGAAGGCAAGGAAGATACGGTAGAAGAGCTTGTTAAGACAATCGGCAAATTCATACGCTAGAATTTGCACAAGGTAATGAAGTATAAAAGGAGATGCATAATATGGGAACAGCTATAATAATCGGCATATTAGCAATAATAGTAGTAATTGCAGTTATAAGCAGTGTTAAGCATATGAAAGGTGAAGGCGGCTGCTGTGGCGGTGGTGGAGATACTGTTGCGGAAGAGAAGAAGACACTTGATAATCCTGTAATTGCTGTTAAGACTGTAGATATTGAAGGCATGCATTGTGAGAACTGCAAGAACAGTATTGAGAGATCTGTTAACAAAATTGATGGTGCTTCATGCCAGGTTAATCTTAAGAAGAAGCAGGCAACTATAGAGGTTGACAGAGAAATTGATGATGCTGATATAAGAATTGCAATTGAGAGACTTGATTTTAAAGTGACAGGAATAACAACTAACAGCAAGGAGAAGTAGTGCGATATGGAACAGTACAATGTTACAGGAATGAGCTGTGCAGCGTGTCAGGCAAGAGTTGAGAAGGCTGTCAGTAAAGTGCCTGGAGTGGAAAGCTGTGCAGTAAGTCTTCTTACTAATTCAATGGGTGTTGAGGGAACTGCAACCCCAGATGTAATCATTAAAGCTGTGGAAGCTGCAGGATATGGTGCATCAGTTAAGGGGGCAAAGAGCAGCAGTCCTTCAAAGCAGGAGCAGGAAGATGCACTGGAAGATAAGACAACCCCTGTTTTAAAGAAAAGATTAACAGCTTCAGTTATATTTCTTGTTGTGCTTATGTATTTCAGTATGGGACATATGATGTGGGGCTGGCCTCTTCCATCAGTGCTTGAAGGAAATCATGTGGCCATGGGCCTTATACAAATGCTGCTTACAATAATAATAATGGTTATTAATCAGCATTTCTTTATAAGTGGCTTTAAGGGATTGTTACATCGTTCACCTAATATGGACACACTTGTTGCGCTTGGCTCAGGATCAGCATTTGTGTGGAGTACATATGCGCTTTTTGCCATGACAGACTGTCAGGTGAGAGGTGATATGGCAGGCGTGATGCACTATATGGATGAATTCTATTTTGAGTCAGCGGCTATGATTCTTACACTTATAACAGTAGGGAAAATGCTTGAAGCCCGCTCTAAGGGAAAGACGACCGATGCATTAAAGAGCCTTATGAAGCTTGCTGCGAAGACTGCGGTACTTTATGCAGATGGGCAGGAAACATGCGTCCCTGTTGAACAGGTTATGACAGGAGATGTATTTGTTGTAAGACCGGGTGAGAATATACCTGTAGATGGTGTCATCATTGAAGGTAACACCGCAGTTAATGAATCAGCACTTACAGGAGAGAGCATTCCTGTTGATAAACAGGAGGGAGATCAGGTAAGTGCAGCAACACTTAATACATCAGGATATATAAAGTGCAGGGCGACAAGAGTTGGAGAAGATACAACACTTTCCAAAATAATACAGATGGTAAGTGATGCGGCTGCAACTAAAGCACCTATTGCAAAGATTGCTGATAAAGTTTCAGGTGTATTTGTGCCTGCGGTAATAATAATAGCAGTTATAACAATAGTAGTATGGCTGTTATGTGGCAAGGACTTAGGATTTGCACTTGCGAGAGGAATCTCAGTGCTTGTAATAAGCTGTCCTTGTGCGTTAGGGCTTGCAACTCCGGTTGCAATTATGGTTGGTAACGGAGTCGGAGCAAAGAACGGAATTATGTTCAAGACAGCTGTTTCTCTGGAACAGACAGGCAAGATGCAGACAGTTGCACTTGATAAGACTGGTACTATTACAGAGGGTGAGCCAAAGGTTACAGATATTATAACAGGTGATAGAATCCCACAAAATGAACTTATTGCTATAGCATATGGTCTTGAAAGAAAAAGTGAACATCCACTTGCAAAGGCAGTTGTTAATTATGTTGAAGAGAGTGGCGATAAGAATTCATTTGCAGAAGAAGTGACTGACTTTAAGGCAGTTGCTGGTAACGGACTTAAGGGAATGCTTGATACAAATGTAGTGGCAGGTGGTAATCTTAAGTTCATTTCAGAGTATTGTAATATCTCTGATGATTTAAGGAACAAGGCTGATGACTTATCATCAGAAGGAAAAACACCACTTTTCTTTGTAAGAAATAACAAGCTTCTTGGAATAATAGCTGTTGCGGATACTATCAAGAAAGACAGCCCACAGGCTATCAGGGAACTTCAGAATATGGGAATCAGGGTTGTGATGATTACCGGAGATAATGAAAGAAGTGCGAAGGCAATAGGAAAGCTTGCCGGAGTCGATGAAGTTATAGCAGGAGTACTTCCTGAAGGAAAAGAAAAAGAAATAGCAAGACTTAAGGAGCAGGGAAGTGTTATAATGGTAGGTGATGGAATTAATGATGCACCTGCACTTACAAGAGCTGATATAGGTATTGCAATTGGAGCCGGTACAGATGTTGCTATAGATGCGGCAGATATAGTTCTTATGAAGAACAGGTTATCAGATGTTCCTGCTGCTATAAGACTTTCAAAAAGAACACTTACCAACATACACGAGAATTTGTTCTGGGCATTCTTCTATAATTGTATAGGAATCCCACTTGCAGCAGGTGCGTGGATACCAGTATTTGGATGGACACTTAATCCAATGTTTGGTGCAGCAGCTATGAGCTTATCAAGCTTCTGTGTGGTAACTAATGCATTAAGACTTAATCTTATAAAGATATATGATACAGGAAAAGACCACATTTATAAGAAAAAGTCTAGCAAAAATAAAAATAAAACGACAAAAGGAGATAAAACTATGACAAAGACTATGAATATTGAGGGTATGATGTGTGGACACTGTGAAGCTGCAGTTAAGAAGGCACTTGAGGCTGTTGATGGTGTAACAGAGGCAGTTGTAAGCCATGAGAACGGAACAGCAGTTGTTACACTTTCTAAGGAAGTTGATAACGATGTATTAAAAAAAGCTGTAGAGGATAAAGATTACAAAGTAACAGCAGTCAAGTAAGAAATATAATGAATAAGAATAAAGCTATAAGCTGCAAATGTATGTGATACATTTTAAGGTATGGAAAGCCCTACGTGATACAAAAGTGTCGTGCGGGGCTTTTTCAATGCATGGTATTTTTTATAACTGATAGTTGAGTAAGCTGTTTAATAATGTTAATATTATGTATACAGATTATGGGTATGGGAGATATGGGAATATGAATATTATGTATCTGTCTCTTTATGGAGTTGCGGCTGTGGTACTTGTCGTGGTGTTTATAAGAACATGTCTTGAGCGGGATAAGATGACACGGATAGTGTGTCTTACAGAGATGCTTGCTCTCATATGCGTTGTGACATATTCGGTCAATTTTATCACAGATAATTACATGGCAATGTCGGTGGCAACAAGCATAATGATGGCAGCACAGGATTTTGCACTCGTTGCACTTTTAACGTATACAGGCATATTTACAAGGCTTGCAAACAGGATAACCAGAACTGCAGTTGTTTTGTGTATATTTGCGGCAATGGTTGATTCAGTTGTATTTATAATTAATATATTTAATGAAACGGCATTGAAATATAGTCTTAACAAATGTGGAGGAGTCTATGTTCTCGGCTATGAAGGCGAGCTGTGGTTTGGTATTCATGCGATTATGAATATGGTTATTGTAGCATTTATAATTGCACTGCTTATTATTAAATGCATACGTATTCCATCAGCGTATTGGGGAAGATATATATTTACGGCTGCCGGGCTTATTGTTATAATTGCTTTTAAATATATATTCATCATGAAAGCTGTTGACTTAAGGTTTGACATATCAATTTTTCTATATGCACTTATGGGAACAATGGTGTACTGGAATACTTTCTGGTATTCTAAGAAAAATATGCTTACAGTTACACATGAAATGATAATTGAACATATGCAGATTCCTGTAGTACTGTTTGATTATGAGGGAATTCTTGCAGATTTTAATTCTTCAATGAAGGATGTTGCAGGTAATCTTGAATACGATAACAGGGAACAGAATATTGAGTGGTTTGTCAGGGAGAATGACCTGCCTGTTAAACCTGGAGAGGATACATTTGAATGGAAGCATAATGACAGAATATATGACTGCAGGATTGAGAGACTTTCAGATGAAAAAAACCGACTGCTGGGTACTATTATTGTTATGCAGGATGTGTCGGAGTTAAAGAAGGCTTATGCTGAACTTGAAAATATGGTTATTTATGACCAGCTTACAGGAGTTTACAGCATGTACAGCTTTATGGAGCATTGTAAACAGTATGATGAATATAATGGCAGTGTTGCTGTAGTTGTCTGCGATATTAATCATTTGTCAGATATTAATATACAGTATGGACAGAAAGCAGGTAACCAGGCACTTATAAATGTGGCTGGTGTGCTTAAGAAGATACTTATGGACAGAGCATATATTGCAAGAATTAATGAAGGTAATTTTGTTGCAGTAATGAAGAATGTCACGGATGCAGAGGCTGGTAAAACATTTGAACAGATAAAGAGAATAGTAGAAAAAGAGTGCAATAATGGAAAGTTTGGTGTTACTATAGAATATGGTATTGCTATGAGAAAAGCTTCTAACAGATGGATAATGGATATTGTTCATGAAGCGGTTAATGATATGAGAGACAGGAAAGGCAGATAATACACATGAAGTTTGATGGTGTTAAAAAAGTTGATGAAGGAAGGTTTATCAGCAGATACAATCTCTATTATACAACTGAGGATGACAAGAAAAAGGTCTACGAGATTATCAGCAGAAACAAGGATATAAAGACGCTAGAAGATATAAGAAATGAAAAGACTGACGGAGTTGTTATTGTTGCGACTGATGAAGCGGATGAACATATTCTGATTAATAAAGAATATAGAATGTCAGTAGGAGATTATGTGTATAATTTTCCGGCAGGGCTTATTGATGAAGGTGAGACTCCTGAAGTGGCGGCGAAGCGTGAGCTTAAGGAAGAGACAGGGCTTGACCTTATTGTAATTGAAGACAAGCTTTATGACAGCTACAGTGCAATAGGATTTTCCAATGAGACAAATGCTGTGGTTATCGGAAAAGCATCTGGAGATTTTTCGCCAAGCACTTCAACGTTTGAGGAGATTTCGGCGGCATGGTATTCAAAACAGGAAGTAAAAGAGCTTCTTAAGGATAATCATTTTGCAGCGAGAACACAGGCATTTTGCTATATGTGGGCGAGAAATAAATAATAAAGAGGCAGGATATGTTTAGAGGAAAAAGAATTATTTCAGGAATTATGCTGGTGCTTATGCTGGTTAGTTTTATTGGATGTAAAAAGACTTCCAAAGCAGCAACATTTACATATGAGGAGAATGCTGCCGGTAATATAGTTATAACTGGACTTACTGATAAGGGAAGAGCGGATGCAAAGGTTATTGTGCCAGCTAAGATTGATGGCAAGAAGGTTGATGGAATAGGCAGTGGTGTATTCCGTGATGATACGACTGTTACTGATGTTGTTATATCAGATGGGATAAGTTATATAGCTGAAAATGTATTCTTAAGCTGCTATAATCTTAAAACAATTGAGATTCCGGAATCAGTTAATTCTATTGGAACTAATGCATTTACAGATACACAGTGGGAGTATGACCAGCTTGCAGATAACGATGAGATTATTGTTAATGGTGTGTTATGCAAGATAAGCATAGATAGTGGAACGTATAATATTCCGGATGGTGTAAGGACAATTGCTTCGGGAGTATTTTATAATAAAGATGGTCTTACGCAAATAAATATTCCTGACAGTGTGGAAGTAATTGGGGCATATGCATTTGCTGGCTGCAAGGGACTTAAGGAAGTTAAACTGCCTTCAGGCATTAAAAGAATTGAGTATGGAGCATTTTCTGATATGAATATCAGTGAGATTGTTGTGCCAAAGTCAGTAGATTATATAGGAAATGAAGCATTTGAAGGAATTGAGAATGTCGTAAAACGATAAGGAGGATGGCTTATGATAAAGAAGAAAAGCAATTCTTTTCTATCATGTGATAGAAAGACGTCTGTTAATGTTGTTATTTGGTGTCCCGATGAGACAGAATATGACGAGCCTGTTGCGGTATTGCAGATATGTCATGGGATGATTGAGTATATTGACAGATACGACGGATTTGCAAGATATATGGCAGAGAGAGGCTTTGTTGTTGTTGGAAATGATCATCTTGGACACGGAAAGTCAGTATGCACGGATGATGATCTGGGATTTTTTAAAGATAAGAATCCGGGAGAGGCACTTGCAAAGGATGCACATCATCTTACAGTTCTTATCAAGAAAATGTATCCTGGTATTCCATATTATCTTGCAGGACACAGCATGGGGTCGTTTGTTACAAGAAGATATATATGTGATTACGGATATGAACTTGATGGAGTTATTGTAATGGGAACAGGACACCAGCCGGCACCAATGGTTTTTGCCGGAAAGGTGCTTGCTGATGTAGTAAGACTTATAAAGGGGGACCGTTACAGAAGCAGACTGATATCTAAGATTATGTTTGGTAATTATAACAAGCGTATAAAGAATGTAAGAACAGTCAATGACTGGCTGACAAGAGATGAAGCGGTTGTTGATGAATACAATGCCGGAAAACTGACAACATTTCTGTTTACGGTTAATGGTTACAGAGGACTTATGAATATGATTCTGTATGTAAGAAAGCCGCGCAACATAGAAAGAATTCCTAAGAATCTGCCAATGCTTATGATATCAGGACTTGATGATCCTGTGGGAGAATACGGCAAGGGCGTTTACAGGGCATATAATTCGTATCATGGTCACATTGATGATATTGATTTAAGACTTTACGAGGATTGCAGGCATGAGTTGTGCAATGAACTTAATAAAGAAGAAATATATGAAGAAATATATGGCTGGATTATGAACCATATGAGTAAGTAGGTTAATAAAAGCGGAATGGAAGTTTCAAACCATTCCGCTTAATTCTTTATTGATTATAATCTGATAGTGGTGTACTTAGGAATGCAAGCAATTCCTAATGCGTAAGGCCCTGTATGGCAGCCTGAGATAATACTGATTCTTGTCTTGAAATCTTCGCGTCTTTCGAGAAGCTTCACACCAAGCTGTGCTTCAACATCATCTCTGTATTTCTCAGCTTCTTCCAGATTAGTACAGTAGCCAACAGTGATATCCCAGTTTTCAATCGGCATTCCCTTTGATTCGATGTATTTCTGAATCATGTCAATAACATTAGATTTACCTTTGTTTCTTGTTCGTGTAAATCCACCAAGCCCAATTTCTCCTTCTTTCATAACGATGATAGGACGGAGACTTAATTTGCTTGTGATTGTAATTGCAGTCTTGGCAAGACGTCCGCCTTTACTTAAGTATTCAAGTGATTCTGTTGTAAACATTATTCGGCCATCGTTTCTTAAAGCTTCAAGAACTTTGATTGTATCCTCATATGAATACCCTGCTTTTCTCATCTGGAGAGCCTGATATATGAAGAGTGAAAATGATGCTGAATTAAGCAGTGAATTAATAACTGTAACTTTAGCATCAGGATGATCTTCTAATATAATGTCCTTAGCTGTGCAGGCTGAGTTATAAGATCCTGAGAAGTATGATGTAATTGTACATACAATAGCAGGTCTGCCAGCTTCCACACTTGGCATAATAGCATCAACAAAATCCTGCACACTTGGAAGAGATGACTTAGGAAATGCACCTTCGTCTGTCATTCTTCTGTAGAATTCATCATGAGTAATGTCATATTGTTCTTTAAGATAATTAACACCATCAAAAGTTGTGTAGAGCGGTACAAGTTTAAGATTGTGTGTCTCTGCATATTCTCTAACAATATCGCAGGCTGAATCAGTGATTATATCAAACATAATATATATTATCCTCCGCGTTGTAAAAACGATTTGTTTTGTTAATTGAGATGATAACACATAGTTTTCAAAACCACAATACATTAATATTAATATTTTATAAAATATAAGTTTGTAAAATTAAAAAATTGTTGTATAATCAATTCGTATGTATATTTTTTCGAGTGGAGGAAATAATTAATGAAGGTATGTGCATTTCTTACAGATGGTTTTGAAACGGTAGAAGCACTTGCAGTTGTAGATATATTAAGAAGAGCGGATATTAAGACTGATATGATATCAATAACAGGTGACATTAATGTTAAAAGTGCTCAGGGGGTAATTGTTCAGGCTGATGAGCTTTTAGATGAATATGTATTTGAAGGAGATGAGCTGTTATTCCTTCCAGGTGGTCCGGGTCATAAGTCATATTATGATTGCAAGGATTTACTGGAACTTCTTAAAGAATACAATAAGAAGAATAACAGAATTGCAGCCATATGTGCAGCACCTTCAATTCTTGGAAATCTTGGATTACTTGAAGGAAAGAAGGCAATGGCATTCCCAGGCTTTGAAATGCAGTTAACGGGGGCAGTTATAATAACAGCACCGGAGAGGGTAGTTACAGATGGTAACATTACAACATCGAGAGGAATGGGTACATCACTAGATTTAGGACTCGAGCTTGTAAGACTTATTAAGGGAGAAGAACTTGCAGAGCAATTAAGGACTTCAACACAATATATATAATAAGTTTATTTTATGCGAGAGGAACTTTTAAAGATGAAATATGATAATTATGATGAGGATGCAATACGTCGCAGCAGAAAAAGAAAATCACAGTTGATGAAGAAGAAAAGACAGAAGATTTTAAGAAGAAGACTTATTATGATGGCAGCTGTGACATTTTTAATAGTGCTTGCAGTAGTTATTGTGAATGTAACATTGGGGCTGAAAAAAACATTAGGTCAAAAAGCAGCATTTGCTTCTGATATAACAGATGAGACACAATCAGAGATACTGATGCCAACAGAAGCACCAACAGAACCGCCTCTTATATATGCACAGATGGCAGAAGATTATCAGGATTTGTCAGCTGATGCACAGATAGCGTCGCCTTATGCAGCATTACTCGATGTCAATAATCATAGAATAATAGCAGGTAAGCTTGCTGATACTAAGATATATCCAGCTTCAATGACTAAGGTAATGACACTTATTGTTGTATCAGAGAATATAGATAAGATGCCAAAGACTTATACATTTGGATTTGAGATGCTTAACAGACTTTATAGGGAAGAAGCGTCTGTTGCAGGATTCCTTGAAGGTGAGACAGTAGATGTTGAAGATCTTATGTATGGACTTGTGCTTCCATCAGGAGCTGATGCAGCCGAGGCACTTGCCATAATGGTTGCAGGTTCTAATGAAGAATTTGCAAAGCTTATGAATGAAAAATGTAAAGAACTTGGACTTAAGTATACACATTTTACTAATCCGACAGGATTATATGATGAGGAACAGTATACAACTCCATCAGAGATGGCAATGATTATGGAATATGCCATGAAAGATGAGACCAGAGCCAAAGTACTTGGAACATATCAGTATAAGACTAAAGCAACAGAACAGCATCCGGAAGGAATACCGCTTACAAGTACAATGTATTCAAGAATATATGGTAATGAAGCACCTGGAGTACTCGTAAAAGGTGGTAAGACAGGATTTACCAATGAAGCAGGAAGCTGCCTTGTAAGTTATGCTGTAACTAATAAAGGTAATGCGTATGTTTTCTGCACTGGAGGAGCAACATACAGATGGGCACCTGTATATGATGAGATATATGTATATAAGAATATAATTCCGGCGTCAGCCAAAGATTTAGAAACAGAAACAACGAAAATGTCTCCTAATAATTAGCAACCAGAATATGTCATAATAATTAGTATTAACGGACACATAATAACATCAAGACGTTAAGTTATGGCGCCATAACTTTTCGGCTTAAACCTAAAAATGTGTTTAATAAGGAGGCTTATTATGGCTAAATCAACAAGTTCTAATTATAAGACTAAGAAGGAAGCACAGAATGCACTTGACAGATTCAAGATGGAGGTTGCTTCAGAAATTGGTGTTAACTTAAAGGATGGTTACAATGGAGACCTCACATCAGCAGAAGCTGGTTCAGTTGGTGGTAACATGGTAAAAGAGATGATCAGAAGACAGGAAGAGCAGATGAGCGGTAAGTAATTGCGGGATGCTCACAACTGAATACGAATTATCTTAAGTGATAAATGGGCTGTAATCCGAATGTTTATTAGTAAATATAAGGTTTGCAGCCCTATCTTTTATTTTTTTAAAATAGTACTGGTAATCTAAAAACAGTTGTGTTATAATTCGTGGGTATGTTGTACGATAGTAACAATACATAGTTCATAGGAGGATTAATTTATAATGAGTTTCACAGTTGAGAATTTAGAAGAGAAGAATATGGTTAAACTTGTTATTGAGTCTACTGCTGAGGAATTTGAGGCAGGTCTTAATACTGCATATAATAAGAATAAGAGCAAGATCAGCCTTCCTGGTTTCAGAAAAGGTAAAGCACCTAGAAAGATGATTGAGAAGATGTACGGTGCAGAAGTGTTCTACGAAGATGCTGCTAATTCAATTATTCCAGATGCTTATGCTAAGGCTGCTGATGAGTGTGGTCTTGAGCTTGTTTCTCAGCCAAAGATTAATGTAACACAGTTAGAGGCTGGAAAGCCATTCATTTTTGAAGCTGTTGTAGCTACTAAGCCAGAAGTTGAACTTGGACAGTACAAGGGCGTTGAAGTAACTAAGGCTGATACAGAAGCAACAGATGCTGATGTAGAAGAAGAATTAAAGAGAGTTCAGGAGCAGAATTCAAGAACAGTAGCTGTAACAGACAGAGCAGTTAAGGATGGCGATAATACAGTTATTGATTTCGAAGGATTTGTTGATGGTGTTGCATTCGAAGGTGGAAAGGGAACAGATTACCCACTTACAATCGGATCTCATTCTTTCATTGACACATTTGAAGATCAGATTATCGGTATGAATATCGGTGATGAGAAGGAAATCAATGTTACATTCCCAGAAGAGTATCATGTAGATGATCTTAAGGGTAAGCCAGCTATGTTTAAGGTTTCTGTTAAGGAAATTAAGGAGAAGCAGCTTCCAGAGCTTAATGATGAATTCGCTCAGGACGTATCTGATTTTGATACAATTGCTGAATATAAGGATGATTTAAAGAACAAGATTGCTGACAGAAAGTCAAGAGAAGCTAAGGCTAAGCAGGAAGACGAAGCAATCGCTAAGATTATCGAAGACTCTAAGATGGATATTCCAGATGCTATGGTTGACACACAGGTTAACAGAATGGTAGAGGATTTTGCTCAGAGATTACAGCAGCAGGGCTTATCAGTTGAGCAGTACTTCCAGTATACAGGAATGACTGCAGATAAGATTATGGAAGAGATGAAGCCAGAAGCTGTTAAGAGAATTCAGTCAAGACTTGTTCTTGAAGCAGTTGTTAAGGCTGAAAATATTGAGACTTCAGAAGAAGATTTTGAAGCAGAGTTAAAGAAGATGGCTGAGACTTACAAGATGGAACTTGATCAGATTAAGGAATTCATGGGCGACTATGAGAAGAAGCAGATTAAGGAAGATCTTGCAATCCAGAAGGCTATAGAAGTTATTACAGGATCAGTTGTTGAAAAATAATTGAGGTTGTAAGAAACATTTTAGTATATTGGAGGTTGTGTAATGAGTTTTGTACCTTATGTCATTGAACAGAACAGCAGAGGCGAAAGATCGTATGATATATATTCACGTCTGCTTAAAGACAGAATTATATTCTTAGGAGAAGAGGTAACAGATGTTTCTGCTAATCTTGTAGTAGCACAGATGTTATTCCTTGAGGCAGAAGATCCAGGCAAGGATATACATTTCTACATTAACAGCCCAGGAGGATCAGTATCAGCAGGTTTTGCTATATATGATACAATGCAGTACATCAAGTGTGATGTTTCTACAATCTGTATTGGTATGGCTGCAAGTATGGGTGCATTCCTTCTTTCAGGCGGTGCCAAGGGAAAGAGACTTGCTCTTCCTAATGCAGAGATTATGATTCACCAGCCATCAGGCGGTGCAAGAGGTCAGGAAACTGAGATCAGAATCGTTGCTGAGAATATACTTAAGACAAGAAATAAGTTAAATGAAATACTGGCAGCTAATACTGGTAAGTCAGTTGAAGAAATTTCACGCGACACAGAGAGAGATAACTATATGACAGCACAGGAAGCTGTTGCATATGGACTTATCGACAGTGTTGTAGAGAAGAGATAATAATTGCTTATGATAAGGAAGATGCCTGCAGATAATACATTTGCAGGTGTCTCCCTTGTTTTTGTGTGATAAGCGAACCTTTATTTAAAGGATTTATAGTGATTTGGAGGATAGTATGGCAGGCAGAAATATTGACGAGAAGCTTAGATGCTCATTCTGTAATAAGACACAGGATCAGGTTAAAAAGCTGATTGCAGGACATAATGGCGTTTACATTTGTGATGAATGTGTAGAAATATGCAGCGATATCCTTGATGAAGAGTTTGAAACCGAGGCAGATGAAAAAGAAGTGGTTGATGGAATGAATATCAACCTGCTTAAGCCGAAGCAGATAAAAGAATTCCTAGATGATTATGTTATAGGACAGGATGATGCAAAGAAGGTACTTGCTGTTGCTGTATATAATCATTATAAGAGAATAATGTCACAGGCTGATTTGGATGTAGAGTTACAGAAGAGTAATATTCTTATGCTTGGACCAACAGGTTCAGGAAAGACATTCCTTGCACAGAATCTTGCAAGACTTCTTAATGTACCTTTTGCAATTGCTGATGCGACAACTCTTACAGAAGCCGGATATGTAGGCGAGGATGTTGAGAATATCCTATTAAAGCTTATTCAGGCTGCAGATTATGATGTAGAAAAAGCTCAATATGGTATTATATATATTGATGAAATAGATAAGATTACTAAGAAGTCAGAAAATGTTTCTATAACAAGAGATGTATCTGGAGAGGGTGTACAGCAGGCTCTTCTTAAGATATTAGAGGGAACAATAGCATCAGTTCCACCACAGGGAGGAAGAAAGCATCCACAGCAGGAGCTTATTCCAATTGATACAACTAATATTCTTTTTATATGTGGTGGTGCATTTGACGGACTCGAGAAGATTATTGAATCAAGAATGGATAAGAGTTCAATTGGTTTCAATTCTGAACTTAAGGAAAAGAGCAACGACGATGTTGGAGAGATGTTCCATAAGGCGCTTCCACAGGATCTTATCAAATTCGGTCTTATTCCTGAGTTTGTAGGCCGAGTTCCGGTTGTTGTTTCGTTAGATTCGCTTGATGAGGAAGCACTTGTGAGAATTCTAAAAGAGCCTAAGAATGCTATTATAAAGCAGTATCAGGCACTTTTTGGACTTGATGAGGTAGCACTTGAGTTTACTGATGAAGCTGTTGAGGCAGTAGCCCACAAGAGCTTTGAGAGAAAGACAGGAGCAAGAGGTTTACGTTCAATCTTAGAATCAGTCATGAATGAAGTAATGTATGAGATTCCGTCAGATGAAACAATATCAAAATGTATAATAACTAAGGAAGCTGTAGAAGGAAACGCAAAGCCTCTGTTAGAATACAGAACAGATGCTGTTAAAAAAGCACAGTAATGAAATTAATTCAGGCGGGCTGTTCATGATGGACGGTCCGTTTTTTTAGATAGAGAGGAATATATGAGTAACAAATATGATAGACATTATCCAGCTATTCCATTAAGAAATGTCACTGTTTTTCCTGGGATGGTAATGCACTTTGACGTGAGCAGAAAGAAGTCTGTAAAAGCTGTAGAAGCAAGTATGGCAGCTGATGAACTTATATATCTTGTAACACAGAGAGATTCGCAGGTGAGCGAACCAGGGATAGCAGATTTATATACAGTAGGAACAATTGCTAAGATAAAACAGATAATAAAGATGCCAGGCAAAATTTTAAGGGTTCAGGTAGAGGGGCTTGAAAAGGCACTTGTAAATAGATTTGAAGAAGCGTCGGGAATGATGCTTGCTGATGTAAGTGTTATGCAAGGATTTGAGAAGCCTGATAAAATGGTGTCGAGAGCTATAATTGTAGGCATGAGAGAACTATTGACACAGTATGCACATGTTAATCCGAAGTTTGCAAAGGATACAGTCAAGAGATGGCTTTCTTATAGTGATGCAGAAAAGCTGATGATGGAATTTGCTCAGGAATTTATGATGGATTTTGATAAAAGACAGCAGTTTCTTGAGGCAGAAGACTATGAGCAGATGTATACATTTGCTGCAACATTACTTGTAAATGAGATAAATGCTTATACTATTAAAGAAGAACTTGGCAATATTGTAAGAGAAAGAGTAGATAAGAACCAGAAGGATTACATATTAAGAGAAGAACTTGCAGCAATTAATGAAGAACTTGATGGAGGAACCATAACAGAGGCGGAAGAATATGAGGCGGACGTTGAAAAGCTTGATTCACCACAGTATGTAAAGGATAAGCTAAAAAGGGAGATTAAGAGACTGAAATCACTTGCTGGTAATAATGCTGAGGCCAATGTTGAGAGAACATATATAGAGACATGTCTTGAACTACCATGGAATGTGTCGACTGAAGATAACAAAGATATAGATAATGCTGCAAAAGTGCTTGATTCGGACCACTATGGAATGAAAGATATTAAGGAAAGAATTCTGGAATCACTTGCGGTAAGAAACATAACAGGAAGTGGAAAAGCACCTGTCATATGTCTTGCAGGACCTCCGGGAACAGGTAAGACATCTATAGCAAGATCAGTTGCAAAGGCACTTGGCAAGGAGTATGTCAGAATCTGTCTGGGTGGTGTAAGAGATGAGGCTGAGATAAGAGGACATAGAAAAACATATATTGGGGCTATGCCTGGAAGAATTATTGAAGGACTTAAGAATGCCGGAGTTAATAATCCTCTCATGCTTCTTGATGAGATAGATAAGATAAGCAGTGATTATAAGGGCGATACATCAGCAGCACTTCTTGAAGTGTTAGACAGCGAACAGAATGTTAATTTTGTCGACCACTATATAGAGATGCCGGTTGATTTGTCACATGTGCTTTTTATTGCAACAGCTAATGATTTGTCTAATATAAGCCGTCCATTGCTTGACAGAATGGAAATTATTGAAGTCGGTTCATACACAGCTAATGAAAAGTTTCATATTGCTAAGGAACACCTTATTAAGAAACAGATTAAAGAGAATGGTCTGCTTGTATCTGATGTAAAGTTCACTGATAAAGTTATAAGAACAGTTATTAATTCGTATACAAGAGAAGCTGGTGTGAGAGGTCTTGAAAGGCAGATTGCAAAGATTGTAAGAAAAGCGGTTAGAGAATTATACAAAGCCGGAGTGTTCACATCTGATGGAACAAGAGATAAGACTATAAAGAAAACAGTTAATATATCTGATAAGAATATTACAGATTATCTTGGAAAAGTTAAATACAGACCAGACAAAAAGAATGCAAAGGGTGAAGTTGGTATAGTAAGAGGGCTTGCATGGACACAGGCAGGGGGAGATACTCTTGAGATAGAGGTTATAACAATGCCGGGCAAAGGCGAGTTCAAGCTTACAGGTAACATGGGTGATGTAATGAAAGAATCAGCAAGCATAGCTGTTTCTTATATCAGATCAGTAACAGAAAAAGGCAGATATAAAGTGGATGCTGAATATTTCCAGAATCATGCATTCCATCTTCATATACCAGAGGGTGCAACTCCGAAAGACGGACCTTCTGCTGGTATTACAATGGCAACGGCAGTATTGTCTGCGGTTACTGGAATTCCTGTAAGAGCAGATGTTGCAATGACTGGAGAGCTTACATTAAGAGGTAAGGTACTTCCAATAGGAGGTCTTAAAGAAAAGCTTCTTGCAAGTAAGACAGCGGGCATAACAAATGTTTTTGTACCTCGGGATAACAGGTCTGATGTAGAGGAACTTGACACAGAGATAACTGAAGGGATGAATATAATATATGTTAATAATGCTATAGAAGTATTTGCACAGGCATTAATGCGTTAAATGAAAGGAGCAGCGGATTATGGTTATAAAAAAAGTTAATCTGGATATAGTAGTCGGAGTTACAAGTACACTTCCTGAGACTCCATTCCCTGAGGTTGCATTTGCAGGTAAGTCAAATGTTGGTAAATCATCGCTTATTAATGCATTAATGAACAGGAAATCATATGCAAGAACGTCATCACAGCCAGGTAAGACACAGACTATTAATTTCTACAATATTAATGACAGTATGTATCTTGTTGACCTTCCGGGTTATGGATATGCTAATGTAAGCCCTGCTGTTAAGGCAAAATGGGGTAAGATGATTGAGAAATATTTAAGAAAGAGCAGCCAGTTAAAGCAAGTGTTCTTGTTGATAGATATCCGTCATGACCCATCTGATAATGACAGAATGATGTATGACTGGATTGTAAATAACGGTTACAGACCTGTAATTGTTGCAACAAAGCTGGATAAGATTAAGAGAAGCCAGATAAGCAAACAGGTGAAAGCTGTAAGAACAGGACTTGGATTAAGGCAGGAAGATATTCTTATTCCTTTTTCATCACAGACTAAGCAGGGACTTAAAGAATTATGGCAGCTTATAGATTCATATGTACTGCCACAGGAAGAAGCGGCAGATAATGAGTAAATAAAAAGCTTTCTGACAGGCATATACACCTGTCGGAAAGCTTTTTTACATAAGTTTACGAACGATATAATCATATACTTCCTGACTGTTTTCACGCCATCTTGCACATATTATCTCTGCCTGTTCTTCAACTGGAACATTAAGGTTAAGTTCAATAAGAGTTGTGTCGCCTTCTTTTAGCTGACAATGTGCAATATAATTACCATTAGACAGCTTGTAGCAGTCAGTTACAGTTCCGGCTTCATTCTTTAATTCGTATTTGTTATCAAACAGATAGGTCTCTATATCATCACGTATGGCAGTTGATATCTTGGTGTAGAAAAATGCAATAGTTTCTTCACCTTCTTTAGTGAGAGTATAATGTGTGCTGCTCTGATGCGAGTAGCCTCTAATAAAGCCGTCCTCAACCAGAGAGTTGATGGTTTCCTGGAAAGTGAAATAATCCGTGTACTGCTTATCTAACATGAAAGATGAAAGCTGTGTGTTTGATAATGGAAAATTCACTTTGCTCAGCATATATAAAATCATTAATTTGTACAATGTGGTTGAGTCAGTGTTCATAAATCGTTTCCTTGATAAATCATATTTTCTTTGAGGTAATGAGAGAGTGCGTTGAGAACTCTCTTTTTGTCAGCTGTCCATAAAGGTGCAGCAAGAATATTCTTAGGTCCGTCACCGGTAAGTCTGTGTATTACCATGCTTTTTGGCAATACAGGAAGTATAGCTCCTATTGCGGCAAGGTATTCATCCATGGTAAGAGCTTTGAATAATCCTTTACAATAATCATTGTAAAGGTCAGTATCTTTTAAAATGTGCAATAAAGAAATCTTGATTCCCGATGCACCACTGTCTGATATATAGCGGGCAGTAGCAATATAATCGCTTATTGTCTCATGTGGAAGACCGATTATCATATGAACAACCGGTGCAATTCCTATGGAAAGAAGATTGCTTACGGCTTCATCATATACGGATAAAGGATATCCTCTGCGTATATAGTCGGCAGTTGAATTATTAATTGTCTGTAATCCTAATTCAATCCATACAGGCTTGATGCGATTGAGTTCATCAAGAAGCTTTAGGACGTCATCACCGAGACAATCCGGTCTTGTTGCGATAGACAAGATACGGATATCGTCTCTTAGTATTACAGGCATAAAAAGTTCACGCAGATATCCGGCATCAGCATATGTGTTAGTAAATGATTGAAAATATGCAATATATTCACTGCCGGAATATTTATTAGATATCAAAGTCTTAGCTTTGTCAATATCTTTAACGGCAAAATCACCGGAACCATGACCACTGCAGAATATACAGCCTGTTGTACCTAACTTTCCGTCTCTGTTAGGACAGGTCATGTTTCCGGAAAGACTTAATTTATATAGTTTCTTACCATAAGTGTCTTTAAGATATTCGCTTACAGAATAATAATATGGAAGCATAATTACTTCTCAATATGGTCAATTACGGCTTTGCTTACAACATCAGCAACTCTTGGGTCAAATGCTTCAGGAAGGATATTAACATCACTTACTTCATCGTCTGGAACAAGGTTTGCAATAGCAAGTGCAGCAGCAAGCTTCATATCTTCAGTTATCTGTCTTGCACGGCCTTCAAGAGCACCCTTGAAGATACCAGGGAATGCAATAACATTATTAACCTGGTTAGGGAAATCAGAACGTCCTGTACCAACAACTTTTGCACCAGCTGCCTTGGCAACATCAGGCATAATCTCTGGAACAGGGTTAGCCATTGCAAATATAATTGCATCTTTATTCATAGTCTTGACCATATCGGCTGTAACGATGTTAGGAGCAGAAACTCCGACAAATATATCTGCACCACGGAGTGCATCAGCTAAAGAACCAGTCTTGTTCTCAAGGTTAGTTACTTCCATCATTGACTGCTGCATCCAGTTAAGACCTTCTGAAGCCTTAGAAAGGATACCAGACTTATCACACATTGTTACATGCTTGAAACCATATGTAAGAAGAAGCTTTGTGATAGCAATTCCGGCAGAACCGGCACCGTTGACTACTACCTGGCAATCTTCTTTAGTCTTGCCTGTAACTTTAAGTCCATTAATAATACCTGCTAATACAACGATAGCTGTACCATGCTGGTCATCATGGAATACAGGTATGTCCAGAAGCTCTTTAAGTCTTGTCTCGATTTCAAAACATCTTGGAGCTGATATATCTTCAAGATTGATACCGCCAAATGCAGGTGCAATATTAACTACAGTTTTGATGATTTCTTCTGTGTCCTGTGTATCAAGGCAGACAGGCACAGCATTAACGTTACCAAATTCTTTGAAAAGAACAGCTTTTCCTTCCATAACAGGCATAGCGGCATGAGCACCGATATTACCGAGTCCAAGTACAGCACTTCCGTCAGATACAACAGCGATAGTGTTAGACTTGATAGTGTACTTATAAGCTGCTTCTTTGTCCTTGGCAATAACCTTGCAAGGTTCTGCTACACCAGGAGTATAAGCAAGAGCAAGATCTTCTCTTGTCTGAATCTTCATTTTAGGAGTTGTTTCAAATTTACCATTCCACTCTTCATGGAGCTGTAAGGCTTTCTCTGCATTAGTCATGATATCTAATCTTCCTTTCAATAATTAGTGCTTTTAACAGTATTATATATAATAACATATTGCTCTGACTAAAAAAAGCATTTTTAGTCTTTTCTTTTAGAATAATACGTTGTATAATCAGTTTATCTTTGATGCGATTTCTGCATCATTTCCCATTAAACTATGATTAATAACAGAGGTGGATTATATGAAGGCAAAGTTAGAAACATTGTCAGTCAGTGTATTACGCGAATTTGCGAAAGACAAGAATATAAAAAATATATCAACAATGAGAAAGAGTGAACTTATTGATGCAATTATTGCTGCAGCAGAAAGAGAAGAAAAGAAAGAGCCGGCAGAAGTTGAAGATGTTGTTTTTGAAGATGCCGGAGCAGAACATGATGTAGCAGGAATATCGGATGAGTCACACCATAAGAGTGAGCAGTATGTTAAAGAAGATAAGAAAGATAATTATCATGCACAGCCAAGACAAGAGCATGATGCTCCATTGGCAGATGGAATACTTGAGGTTTTATCGGACGGTTATGGATTTATAAGATGTGAGAACTTTCTTCCGGGAGAGAACGATGTATATGTTTCTCCATCACAGATAAGAAAGTTTAATCTAAAGACAGGTGATATTATTCATGGACCAAAGAGAATGAAAACATCTGGTGAAAAATTTTCGGCTCTTATGTATCTTGAGACGGTCAATGGAAAAGATCCGTTAGTTGCACAGAGAAGACCTGCATTTGAAAGTCTTACACCAATTTTTCCTAATGAAAGAATTCATCTTGAAAAGAATTCAAGTACAGTGGCAATGAGAATGGTTGATCTTATATCACCAATAGGTAAAGGTCAGCGAGGAATGATTGTTTCACAGCCAAAGTCTGGTAAGACAACACTTCTTAAGCAGATTGCCAATGCTGTAACTAAGAATAACCCTGAGATGCATATTATAATTCTTCTTATTGATGAAAGACCTGAGGAAGTAACTGATATCAAGGAATCAATCGTGGGTGATAATGTTGAGGTTATATATTCAACATTTGATGAACTTCCAGAGAGACATAAGAGAGTGTCAGAGATGGTTATTGAAAGAGCCAAGAGACTTGTTGAACAGAAGACAGATGTAATAATTCTTCTTGACAGTATAACAAGACTTGCAAGAGCATATAATCTTACGGTTCAGGCAAGTGGACGTACACTTTCAGGTGGTCTTGACCCTGCAGCACTTCATATGCCTAAGAGATTCTTTGGTGCAGCAAGAAATATGCGCGAGGGTGGAAGTCTTACGATTCTTGCAACTGCTCTTGTTGAGACAGGAAGCAAGATGGATGACGTTGTATTCGAGGAATTTAAGGGAACAGGTAACATGGAACTTGTTCTTGACAGAAAGCTATCAGAAAAGAGAGTGTTCCCTGCAATTGATATAGCAAAATCAAGTACAAGAAGAGAAGATCTTCTTCTTAATAGTGAAGAGCAGGAAGCTGTTGATATAATGAGAAAAGCTCTTAATGGATTAAAAACAGATGAGGCGGCAGAGAGAATACTGGATCTTTTTGTTAAGACTAAGAATAATCAGGAACTTGTAAGAACAGTAGTTAAGAACCATTATATTTAAAATATATTTTCTTTTTATAACTCTTTTGAAAAAATGCTTGCATAACATGTCGTATCGTGATACAATATGAAAGCTGTTTATGACAGATAAAGAGGTCATTGTGTCTAATGCGCATAGATCCCATCGGGACAGAAAGGGAATCTAAGGCGGAATTCACAATTGTAATACTTAATAATTTGTAAAGAGGTGAAATCATGAGAGAAGGAATCCATCCAGATTACTATCAGGCAAAGGTTGTTTGCAACTGCGGTAACGAGTTCGTAACAGGTTCAACTAAGGAAGAAATCCACGTAGAAATCTGTTCAAAGTGCCATCCATTCTACACAGGACAGCAGAAGGCATCATCTACTCGCGGACGTATTGATAAGTTCAACAAGAAGTACGGAGTATCAAACAATTAATTTTGAAATTAAGGTTGAGGTTTTTCGGGACCTCAACTTTTTTTGAATGTATACAAAACATTTAAGAAAGGTATGGTGTAATATGAAGCCATCAGGAATTGGGGGACAGGCTGTAATTGAGGGTATTATGATGCGTAATAAGAATAAATATTCTATTGCAGTCAGAAAACCTGATAATGAAATTGAAGTTGTTGTCAAAGAAAGCAGAGATTTAACAGAAAAGCATCAGTGGCTCAATTTCCCTATAATAAGAGGAATTGTCAGTTTTGTTGATTCACTTGTTACAGGTATATCAACAATTAATTATTCAGCATCTTTTTATGATGATCCGGCAGAACAGGAGAAGACTAAGATTGATGAGGTTGGCAAGAATATTCTTAAGGATAAGTTTGAATCGGTTCTAATGGCAGTAACGGTTATTTTGTCAATATTCTTTGCAATTGGATTGTTTATGGTTCTTCCATATCTTGCAGCCAGACTGGTATCAAAATACATAATTTCCAAGACACTTCTTAATTTCATAGAAGGCGTTGTGAGATTATTAATATTTGTTATATACATTTTACTTATATCCATGATGAAAGATATTAAAAGGACTTTCATGTATCATGGTGCTGAACACAAATGTATCAACTGCATTGAGAATGGTGCAAGACTTACACCAGAGAATGTAAAGAACAGTTCAAGATATCATAAGAGATGTGGAACAAGCTTCTTATTCTTTGTAATGTTTATAAGTATTGTGTTTTTTATATTTATAAGAGTTGATAATACGGCACTGCAGATACTTATAAGAATTCTGCTTATTCCTGTAATTGCAGGAGTTTCTTATGAGGTAATAAGATGGGCAGGAAAGAATGATAATGCATTTGTAAGAGTTTTGAGTAAACCGGGAATGTGGTTTCAGAAGCTTACTACAAGAGAGCCGGATATGGATATGATTGAAGTTGCCATAAGGGCAGTTGAGGAAGTATTTGACTGGAGACAGTTTATTGCTGAATATTATTCAGAAGCCGATAATCCGGTTGAAGCACTTGTGGCATCTGAGGCAGAACTTGCAATATCAGGAAGTCTTATTCATGGGAATGAAGAGACAAGAACTATTGATATAGAGGAACAGAAGTCAGAAGATAATCAGGAAACAGAACTTACCCCTGAACAAAAGTATTTACAGATGGGCAGGGAGATGGAATTTGGTATGGACGATACAGACAGGGAGTCATTTGCTTTTGTATATGAAGCAAGTGATGAATCAGAAAGTACTGTATATGATAATTCAAATGATTATAATGCTGATGATAAAGCAGAGGAACTTACAGAGGAAGAGGTAGTTGCGGGCTTTGAGTTCGAAACTGGAAAAGAGCCGGAAGAAGAGCAGTATCCTGAGGATGTTCCTATGTTTAAACAGAAAAGGCTGGAAGACAGATAATTATGATGACAATTCGAGAAGCAGTAAAATGGGGGGCAAAGCGACTTAGAGATAATAACGTCGATAATGCAGACCATGACAGTTTTGAATTATTATCTGCCATTAATGGTATGACAAGAACTTTTTATCTTGTGAATGGTGACAGCATGTTGTCAGAAGAGAATTTTTTGCTGTATGAAGAGTATATTGATAAAAGGGCTGCGCATGTTCCGCTGCAGCATATTCTGGGAAAAGCATATTTCTATGGATATGAATTCGAAGTGAATGAAGATGTGCTTATACCAAGACCTGATACAGAAGTGCTTGTTGGTGAGGTAATCAAGGTTACAAGAAATGGTGATAATATTCTTGATATGTGTACAGGCTCAGGCTGCATTGGGATTACTCTTGCTAAGAAGTTCCCGGAAAGCAGGGTGCTTGGAGTAGATGTTTCAGAAAAGGCACTTAAAGTTGCCCAGAAGAATAAGCATAATCTCGAGGCTGATAATATTGATTTTATGCTTAGTGATTTATTTGGCGAATTGGGTAATGATATTACATTTAATACAATAGTATCCAATCCACCATATATACCAACTAAGGTTATAGAAACTCTGCAGGATGAAGTCCGTTTACATGATCCTCTGCTTGCACTTGACGGAACAGAGGACGGACTTATGTTTTACAGGAAAATCACTGAGAAAGCACGAGAATATCTTAAGACAGACGGATACCTGTGTTATGAGATAGGAGCCGAACAGGCAGCAGATGTTTCTGAAATAATGAAGCAGGCTGGTTTAAGAGATATAACGGTTGTAAAAGACCTCGCTGGCCTTGACCGTGTTGTTATGGGCAGAAAGTAATTATATAGTTAGAGATAGAAAGGAAAAGTGACACGTATGTTTGACAGACTTGAAGATACAGTCAACAGATATGAAGATATAACGGCTGAACTTGGTAATCCTGATGTGGTTAATGATCAGGAAAAGTTCAGAAAGCTTATGAAAGAACAGAGCAGTCTTGCACCACTTATAGAAACTTATACTGAGTATAAGAACTGTAAGAAGAATATTGAGGACAGTCTTGCTATTCTTGATGAAGAGACAGATGAAGAACTTAAAGAGATGGCGAAGGAAGAACTTAATGAATCTAAGGCAAGAGTAGAAGAATTAGAGCATGAATTAAAGATTCTTCTTTTACCTAAAGACCCTAATGATGATAAGGATATTGTTGTTGAAATCAGAGCGGGTGCAGGTGGAGAAGAGGCGGCACTTTTTGCAGCAGAGCTTTTCAGAATGTATGTACACTATGCACAGGCAAGAGGCTGGAAGGTTGAAGTATTAAGTGGCGATGAAACCGGTATTGGTGGAATGAAGGAAGTAGAATTCATGGTTAAGGGACAGGGAGCTTACTCTATTATGAAGTATGAATCTGGTGTACACAGAGTACAGAGAATCCCGGTAACTGAATCTAACGGACGAATACAGACTTCTACTGCTTCTGTAGCTGTTATGCCAGAGGCAGAAGAGGTTGATATCCACATTGATGAGAAGGACATCCGTATTGATGTTATGCGAGCGTCAGGTAATGGTGGACAGTGTGTCAATACAACTGATTCTGCTGTACGACTTACTCATTATCCAACAGGAATAGTTATTTATTCACAGACAGAGAAGTCACAGATACAGAATAAGGAGAAAGCATTTGCGCTTTTAAGAGCCAAGTTATATGACATTGAGACTCAGAAAGCACATGACGCAGAGGCAGATGCAAGAAGAAGCCAGATTGGTACAGGTGACAGAGCTGAGAAGATAAGAACTTATAATTTCCCACAGGGAAGAGTAACAGACCACAGAATTGGTCTTACATTATATAAGCTTGACAAGATTATGGATGGAGACATCCAGGATATTATTGATGCATGTATCGCTGCCGACCAGGCGAAGAAGTTAAGCCGCATGGAGACTGAAGCCTAAAAGCCTTGATTTTACTGTGGTTTTAAAGAAATATCTATATATATGAATTTAATAAAAGCGCAATTGAAACGGTCTTTGACACATGTCATCGACCGTTTTTCTTTTGAGCATATAGTATAGATGCACTGTACACCCTTATTTTTGGGTTTGGATGTATGTATAGACCTATGGTTAACTTTAGTTAATTTTATTGTATGAATTCATATACAAATTTAAAAGTCCTGTAGTTAGTTGAGTTAGAGCTGACTTCTCTTTAAAATTTAAAAGGTCAAATAGTGTATCGATAGAGTTTATTTCATTAGATTGTTTTTCTACAGCGGAATATGCATGTTGTATTCCAGCATCTGTTAAATATTTTTTATAATCAGAACTATCAAAACGTAACGCTTGAGCTATATATTCCAGCCAATTGGTTCCTCTTTGTGAGGTTTGGGTATTGCGTTGTTTTATTTTTCGGTAAGTTTCTATTGTCAGTACTTTATCGGATTTAGGATTGCTTTTGTTAAATAAATCATAAACGATTTCACACACTTCTTCATCAGTATAGCCTAGCTTTTGCTGATTATAATTAATAAGCTCTGATATGGCATATGGCTGGTATCCTTTTTCTGTAAATGAAGTATAAGATTAGAGGATACGACAAAGCATATTCAGATTCTCTGATGGATGATAAGAACTTCAATATTGTTGCACGTATGATGATTCCGTTGGAGGAGTGTGAACGATATTGTAGGGAAGAAGCATATAGGGGGTTCAAAACTAAGTATTGGAGACCTATAACAATTAAGATTGCTATTCAGTAAGATGTAATATGGATGAAGGGCTGAGCATGATGATGCTTGGCTCTTTTTTGTATGATATGGAAAAAATAAATGAAATGTTTGTAAGTCTTGTGATATAATAAAAAAAGTTTGGAGAAATAAGATGAAGTTTGAGAAGGAATTTGCCCAATTATTATTTAGAAATGCAGTTATATTCATTGACTCTGCAATAGGTTATATTAACAAAGGATTGGATAGCTATGTAAATATGCTACAGGCTATTGTGAATTTACAGTTTGCTATGGAGTTAGCCCTAAAATCATCTGTTGTATCATATTGTGGAATAAGAACTGTTTTAGTAAGCAAGCAGAGCAATTTATCAGATTCAGAAATTGAGGATTTATATAGTGCTAATAAGTTGAAAGTACGAGAATTTGATGATATTAAGAATTTTACAAAAGGAAAAAAGCATTTATATAATTTTGAACGTAAAGAATATCAGTATATGGAGTTGTTTCAGAAGTATAGAAATTGTGTTTTACATTCAGCTTATGTTTTTAGTGAGCAGGAAAGACGAGATGCTGAAAAGGATATTATGTATGCACTGATTCATATTTTGGGTATCTTGATGAGTGGAGAGAATACAGCGGATAGACAATTTATGCAAGAATATTTAAATGATAGTCAGTATGCTCTTTTATTAAAGAATTCAATTTATAATCAAGAATTGTATAATTTCTTGAAAAAAGAATATGAAGACTTATATACATGCCCATATTGCTCCACTAGAACAATGACAATTGATTATAAGTGTGCAAGATGTTTTAATGTATTTTCAGATAGACATTTTTTTGAATATGTAAATTGTGGTTATTGTGGAGAAGAAATGGTGATTTGTGATGCTGTTAATATTGAGTATAACAACAATTATATAAGAGGCTACTGTCTTAATTGTGATAATGACACAACTGTCTATAAATGCCCTAAGTGTGGACAATTTATAAATGCGGAATTATTTGATAAAACAAAATGTCATGAGGGATTTTGCTCTGTTTTTGAGTGATTTAGCATTAGAGAAGAAGTTGTAAAAGTGGGACATTGAAAAAAGGCATTTGGGGGAAGTTACTTTTGGAGGAAGGAAAATGATTTTAGATTATAGTCAATATAATAAATATAATGGTGAAGATGGAATTGTTAATTTTGAATATGTAAATAATACGTTAGACAAATTAAAAGAGATAAAGGGGATTTGTCCATTTTGTAAAGAAAAAATAGAGAATAGGATTTATTATAAACAAAACAATAAAATTACTTGGTGTTCGGCGGTAGAGTATGAAACTGTTGTGCAATGTACAAGATGTGGATGGTGGGAACATTCATATACTTTTTCGAGTGATGATATAGATGAAGGGTTAAGGGCAACATCAACAGAATTAACGCAAGCAATTTTGAGGTCTTACGATATTGCTTCTAAGAATGTTCCGATTGAAGTTTTAAATAGATATATAGCCCAAAATCCTGAAAAAATATATGGAATTAATGATAAAAAAATGGAGGAGTTAGTTGCAAGTGTATTTAAGGATTTTATGGATTGTGAGATAAAATTGGTAGGAAAATCACATGATGGTGGAAAAGACTTAATATTACTAAATGGAGAAAATCAAACCTTTGTTCAAGTGAAGAGAAGAACGCAAGCTAATAAAGTAGAAGGTGTGTCTTGTATAAGAGATTTAATAGGAGCATCTATCATTGGAGATGCGAAAGCATGCGTTTTTGTAACAACAGCAAATCATTTCTCTAAGCCTGCACAGGATGCAGCAAAAAAGGTAGTAGAGAAAAATATATTAGATAGTTTTGAATTAATTGACTATCAAAGATTTGTTGATATGTTGAATTTACAAAGGGAAAGTTATCCGAAAGAGTGGGAGGGTTTATTAAGAATAAAGGACAATGAAAATATTATTTGAGTAAATTTGGCTGGAGTTTACAGTTTAGTTTGTGTTGGTTAAGGATGCGAAAATGATATATTTATTGCTATGGATATGATACAATAGAATAGAGCAACAATCTTGTAGAATGTAAATAGTTTGTGTAAATAAATTACAGACACATGATTGTAAAAGCATAATGTCTGAGAGGAGAGATAATGTCAGAAAGAGCGTATAGTGAAGAACTGAATGAAGAAATGAGTGCTTTTAAAGCACATAAATATTCGCTGGAAGATAAATTAAAAAGTGCTAAGGCATTTCATTGTCATGACCCATATTGTGGAATAAAATTAACATGTTCGAATTGGGCAGTAAAAGATGCTAAACGTATATATTTTACACCATCAAATAGAGATGATTTACATTCTATTGCGTGTTCTACAGTTTCGGGTGATGAGGAAAAACGTCAGGTTGAAGTTGAAACAGAGCAAGGAAAGCGTACAATTAGTAAAAATGGAATCATTGCAATGAGAAAGGCAACTAATAAATCCAAGACTAACCATAGTAATGAGCATGGTGTTGAAGATGTTGATGTTGTAACAGGTGAGCGAAGAAATAATGTAACTAAGGATAAAAAGGGTACTGAAAGTAGAAATGTGTCATCAATAAAAACATACATAAATTTTTATTATGATGATGACGTTGATAATAATGTATGTAATATTAGAGTAGATAGAGAATTAATTAGTCTGAATACTTTGTTTGTTGATGCAAAGGAAGAAATACCAGTAGGTGTAAATCGTATTTTATTTGGTAATGCAATAGTTACAACGCCAGTATTTAATGATAAATTAGTAGCATTTGAATTTGTTGATGCAGATAAACCAATTGTGTACACAAATAAAGAAATGCTTTTAACTAGAATTAATTCAAAAGTATTGAATCAATATTTAGATAAAGGTGTAGAGTGTCAGTTCTTTTTTAGAGGTAGTATTGGGCAGGATGGAAAATTTGTAAGTTTTAATGGAAAAAATTATTGTGATTTATACATTATGGAATAGCAAACATATAAGTAGATGGAGGTGGATAATGAACTTTTTAGACATATTTAAGAAAAATACTACAGTTGATTCAACAGGAATTTTATCTGAGCCAGGCGATAAACTTGAGGCTAGAGTTACAAATTCTAATAGAAAAGTTGTTAAAATACAGAAAGATAATGGTAATTCAAAGTATAGTGCAACTCAGTACTCGAATGGTATAGTTGTGGAAACGAAAGTGACTAAAAGAAAGTAATTCAATATATTAGAGGTTTGCAATGTATTCTGTATAGGTAAAGAATATTAATGTAGTGTATTTTCTTTGTAATACATATTGAAATTGGACATAATTATGGTATAATTAATCCATGGTTAGGAGGTGTTACTTATGCCACAAATTATTCCAATTAAAGATTTAAAGAATACATCAGAGATTTCTGATATGTGTCACAGAGCAGAAGAACCTATTTATATTACTAAAAATGGTTATGGCGATATGGTTATTATGAGTATGGAGATTTATGAGTCTGCCATGAAACAGCTTGCTATGTATAGGGATATTGAAATTTCTGAAAAGCAGATTGAAGCAGGTCAGGTAAAAGATGCCAGAACAGCACTTAGAGAAACGAGGGCAAAGTATGGCTTATAAATTAAATGTTACAGAACATGCCGATGAATTGCTTGATAATCTTGTGTATCATTTGATTTATCGCTTAAAGAATGAACAGGCAGCGGAGCATCTGTTAGATAGTATTGATGTTATCTATGATAGGTTGGAGGTCAATCCTTTTCAGTTTTCAGAGTGTAAAGATGCATATCTGGCAAAGAAAGGGTATCGGGAGGCAGTTGTGCCACAGATGAATTATATTATTATTTTTGATGTGAGAGCAGATGTTGTAAATGTAGTTGGTATTTTCCACCAATTAGAGAATTACCAAAATAAATTGTAATGTGCTTGGGGTAGAGCAGAGTCAGTCGAAAGGCTGGCTCTAATTTTTTGCCTTTTTTTCGTAGACAGGCAAATAACTGTATAGTCCATGCAACTTTTTAAGAAGAATTATTTATGCAATCTTTTTTCTAAATATTCATATGTGCTACGCATGTGGGTGTCAGCAAATGAATTTAGGATATATAAGTCATCATATAGCATTCTCCATGCAACAGATATAATGTAATTTTGAATTCCGTTGTATTTAGTGGGAAGAGTGCCATCATTAGAATTAAGATATTTGTCAAGAAATTTTTTAGTGAATTCTACCTCATATTTGCTAAATTGTTCTTCACAGTCATGGCAAAGCATAGGCTTTTTTTCGCCATCCTGATAGATTTGATTTAATTTGTTGAAATTGCGGAAACGTGAATTATCATAGGATTTTGTTCTTGTGTATACTAATTTAGGGATTATGTGGCTTTGTTGTAATGACATATTATCCCTGCCACATAATGCACATTTGCCAATAATTTCTTTTTTGGACATATGTTCATCTCCTTTTGGAAAATAATGGGGTTTCGGGACTCGAACCCAGGGCGCTTATTATTAAGTTTGAATTCTTGATATGCAATAGAGTTTCTCTTCCTGACAAATGCAAGGCTCTAACCCCAAGAACGCCCAGACCACCAATTGAATTTGTAATATCCATAAAACTAATCACTCCTATCGCTAAACTTAACAGGGAAACAATGTCAGTACTTACTTCAATTGGAATATCAAACAATATTGCCAAGAATACAAAAATAATAATCTTTAATTATTATACCATATATCGGTGGTCTTTGATATAAGTAAAGAAATTTTGATTGAGAAATTTTTCTGTGGCTTATTAGTGACAGAAGAGGTATGAACATGCTATACTCTAACAATGAGTATGAATTAGTAGTTCATATTTAATAAAATGATGGATTGCTTAGTTATTATGAAAACTACAAGCTTGTAGCTGTAATTATAAGCATTCATCGTTGGAAAGAGAGTAAAGCTTGTTTTTGGTATATGGCTTGTCTGGAAAATAGAGGGGATATCCTTTTTGGAGGCAGTTGTTTCGTGCTGTGTTGGTATGAGGCATATGTTCCGAGCGTATTGCTATTAAGAGGTAACTGTACTGTGCATGCGTATTAAGAGGTATTTGCTCTGCAATGGCGACCAGGCTGCCAAGCTTGCTAAGATGGGTGAGGATTAATTGGTATTTATGAAAAAGAATAGGAATTCTAATCCGGTTGCGCTGGTACCTATACTTGTTTTTCTTGTGTTGTATCTTGGAACCGGAATTATATTTGAATATGTCATGAAGATTCCAATGGGATTCTACAATGTACCAATTATTGTTGCATTTATGGCTGCAATACTAGTAGCGTGCATGCAGAATTCACAGCTTAAGTTTGATGAAAAGCTTGATGTAATGGCAAAAGGGCTGGCTGACAGAAACATTGTTACAATGCTTCTGATATTCATTACAGCCGGAATATTTGTCGGAGTTGTAGGAAGAAGCAGTGCAGAGAGTGTAGCTTATTTTATGTTAAGCATTATTCCTGCAAAGTTTGCAGTAGCGGTACTTTTTATTGTTGCCTGCTTTGTGTCTACGGCAATGGGTACATCTGTTGGAACAATAACACTTATTACACCAATAGCGGTTGCGGTATCAGAAGCATCAGGATTTAGTATGGCATTATGTGTTGCATCTGTCATGGGTGGTGCAATGTTTGGAGATAATCTTTCTTTTATATCAGATACTACTATTGCAGCTTGTAATGGTCAGGGTTGTGCCATGAAAGACAAGTTCAGGGAGAATTTCTGGATAGCACTTCCGGCAGCAATTGTGACCCTTGTTATAATTCTTGTGCTTTCTTTTAGTACAGATATTCATGGTGAGATTGCACATTCATATAATCTTTTTCAGATTATTCCATATGTGCTTGTACTTGCGGGTGGAATTATTGGTGTAAATGTTTTTGTTGTACTTATAACAGGTATTATTTCGGGAATAGTTATTATGCTTGTTATGGGCGAGGTTACATTGGAGACTCTGCTTCTTAATATGGGAAGTGGTGCGTCAGGAATGTTTGAGACATGTATGGTTGCAGTTCTTGTATCTGTAATGTGTTCACTTATTAAAGAATATGGTGGATTTGACGCTTTACTTAATGGAATAAGAAGATTATTTAAAGGGAAAAAAGGCGGACAGCTCGGAATGGGACTTTTAGTTGGAACAATGGATATTGCTACAGCTAATAATACAGTTGCTATTGTAATGGCTAACCCTATTGCAAAAGAGATGTCTGAGGATTATGATATTACTCCAAGAAAAGCGGCTTCGCTTCTTGATACATTTTCATGTATATTTCAAGGGATAATACCATATGGTGCTCAGATGCTGGTTGCCATATCAGCGGTTTCAGAGCTTGGATATAACATTACAGCATTTCAGATTCTTCCAAAGCTGTTTTATCCAATGTTTTTGTTTGTAAGTTCACTTATATGGATATATGTTATTCCTGAAGGGAAAAATAAAAATAAAGCATAATATTGTACTGCCCAGAATATAAGAAAGCTGAGTGTGAGGGGAGTGTTAGTATGTCAGCCCGCGAACAGGTATTGATGAAAATAATCGCGAATCTTAGAAGATTCGGAATAGATATTTCTAATTCAAAATTCAAGGATAAAGATATAGAGAATGAAGTTGTTATGACCGTATATATAAAGGATGTAAGGGAATATATGGCGTGTTATGACTTCATAAGACTGGAGCAGACACTTAATAATTCCCAGTGGTCTGCAGCTTATACATCAATTAACCGGCTGGAGGAGAATGCCAGAGAGCTTGGAATTAATAGTTTCTTTAAATCTTTTGATGGAATCAGGGGAGCAATAATACAGAAGAATATGCGCTCAGCAAAGCAAAGTCTTGTGGTAGTCAACAATAAAAAAACACAGATATTAAAATATATGGGATAGTCCGTAAGGACTATCCTTTATTTTTGCGCATGCAGCGATGAAAATAGAAGTGGGAAATGACCAAGCGTCATTTGTTATAAAAATAACTTGAAATAATAATTAAAAAAGTGTAAAATATATATAAATAACATCAATAATTGATTGGAGGCGTGAACAATGTTATTTCAACTTTATGGCAGCACAGCCATGACTCAGTTACTGGGTTGGGTGCTTGTGTTTGCAGGATTAGTAATTCTTAATGAGATAGGTCGTCGTACTAAGATTGGTGGTATCGTGTTATTCGTTATCATACCGGCTATACTCACAATCTATTTCATAGCAATTCAGGCAGGTCTGTTTGGCGGTCACAGCAATCAGACATATGAGTATATGAACGGATGGTTCCATTATGCTAAGCTTTATGCAGCAGATATCGGAGTTGTCGGTTTCCTCATGATTAAGTACAAGTGGGGAATTGGAAAGAAAGAATGGTTTAAACCTTGGCCATTCGTAATTGTTGCTATTAATATTCTTATTGCAGTAGTATCTGATTTTGAATCAGCCATAAGAGCTTATCAGATTACTGGAGATTTTTCTGGTGCGTGGTGGGCATCTAATGAAGGTGTATTCCTTTATGGCGGCTGGTGGAATATTGTTAATGGTATTGCAGGACTTATTAATATCTTCTGTATGACAGGCTGGTGGGGAATTTACTCATCTAAGAAGAAGGATGATATGCTCTGGCCGGATATGACAATATGGTTTATCGTTGCTTATGATATCTGGAATTTTGAGTATACATACTGTAATCTTCCAACACATACATGGTACTGTGGTGTAGCTCTTCTTCTTGCTCCTACATTTGCGAATGCATTATGGAACAAGGGCGGATGGATTCAGAACAGAGCCATGACACTTGCAACATGGTGTATGTTTGCACAGGTATTACCATTATTCCAGTTAAGCAATACATTTAGTGTATTGCCATCATTATATGGTGGAGCAACTAAGGCTGGTGTTAAGGCACTTGATCTTTATAATGCAGCAATTACATGTCATACTACAGGTGCAAGTGCAGGAGATGCAATTGCAAACTTTGGTATAACAGCTAACCCGACAGCACAGGGAGTTGTCGCAATGCTTGCAATAATAGCGAATGTGGTATGTATTTCGGTTATTATCAAGCGCTCTATTGAGCAGAAGAAGTGCCCATATACTAAAGAAATCTGGGTTGGAACAAGAGACTACGAGCAGGCTATGTCAAGAGCAGAGTAATCTGTATTTGTTAACTTAATATTAAATAATAATAAAGAACATCACGGACAGATTAAAGTGCAGAAAATGCATGTCTTGAAGTGATGTTCTTTTTTGTGTATAATCAAAAGAATAAAAGGACTACGGAACTTTGAAATGAGTGAAAAGGAGATGGAGCATATGAACAGTATTTATAAGAAGTTAAAGACAATTAAGTTTGAGATTATTATTGTTTCAATTGCATTGTTTGTTCTTGGCTTACTGCTGGTAATATTTCCAACAGCATCCCAGGAAATCATATGTAAAGGAATTGGAGTTGCCTTATGTGTATGGGGAGTATTAAGACTTATCAATTATTTTAGGATTGCAGGCAGTGAGATTCTTGGATCATATGGTCTTGTACAGGGAGTTACGCTTCTTGCATTTGGTATGTTTTTTGTGATTAAACCAGGCTTTATTGCGGTATTCTTAGGAACAGCACTTGCAATTATTATTATTATTGATGGAATCCTTAAACTCCAGTATGCTGTGGATTTCTATCATCTAGAGTCGGACAAATGGTGGATTGAGCTCATAGGTGCAGTTGTAATGGTGGTTATTGGTATAATTGCATTATTGAATCCATTTTCAACATCATCAGCACTTATAGTATTTATTGGAATTGCTCTGATGATAGAAGGATTATGGGACTTTATATCTCTTATGAGAATTGTATCTGTAACAAAGAAGGCTGGAAAGGCGATAAAGAACTTTAAGGATCAGGTTGATGCTGTAGATATGAAATAAATGTATCACAGATTAATATAATAAACTTAACATAATAAACAGGAATGAGGGCGTACAAAGTAATGAGCAGAAAGATTTATGCGGCTATATTAGGAGCAGGAACAGTAGGAACAGGTGTATACAAGTTATGTCAGAGTATGAAAGATGATGTGATTAGTAAGACGGGTGCAGAACTTGTAGTTAAGAAGGTTCTTGTAAGAAATCTTGATAAAGACCGTGATCCAATTGACAGAGAATTACTGACTGACAACTGGAAGGATATTATTGAAGATAAGGATATTGAGATTGTAATAGAGCTTATGGGTGGAACTACTCCTGCAAAGCAGTATATTCTTGAGGCACTTGAGGCTGGAAAGCAGGTTGTTACTGCCAATAAGGATCTTCTTGCTGAGTATGGTGAAGAGGTTATGGGAATGGCAGACAAAATGCATGCTGACCTTCAGTTTGAGGCGGCTGTTGCGGGAGCAATTCCAATAATCAGACCTTTAAAGCAGAGCATGGCTGGCAACAATATAACAGAGATTATTGGTATTGTTAACGGAACAACTAATTATATACTTACCAAGATGACTGAATCAGGAATGAATTACAAGGACGCTCTTGCAAAGGCCACAGAATTAGGATATGCAGAGGCAGACCCTACAGCAGATGTTGAAGGATATGATGCAGGAAGAAAGATGGCTATTATGTCATCAATCGCATTTAATTCAAGAGTAACATTTAATCAGGTATATACAGAGGGTATTACTAAGATTACAGCAGAAGATATTAAGTATGCTAAGGAATTCGGCTATGTTATCAAGCTTCTTGGTCTTGCCAGAAATACACCGGAAGGAATTGAAGTTAAGGTTCATCCTATGCTTATTGATGAGAATCACCCTCTGGCTACAGTAAGAGATTCGTTTAATGCGGTATTTGTTCATGGTGAGGCAAGTGATGATACCATGTTTATGGGCAGGGGCGCAGGTCAGATGCCAACAGCTTCTGCTGTTATGGGTGATATTATAGATGTATGCCGTAACATAGTTCATGGCTCATGCGGCAAGATTGGCTGCTCATGCTATAAAGAGCTTCCTGTTAAGGATATATCTGAAACCAAGAGCAAATTTTTCTTAAGAATAGAAGCATTAGACAAGCAGGGGGTTCTTGCTAACATTGCAAGTGCTCTTGGAAACAATGATGTAAGTATTGCGCAGGTGGTCCAGAAGAGCCGTAAGGACGGTGTTGCTGAACTGGTTATTATTACAGATGTTGTTGCAGAGAAGAATTTTAATGATGCAATGACAGTATTTAATGGACTTTCAGTGGTAAAAGAGATTGCCGGTGTAATCAGGGTATATTAATTAGGATAGGAAAATATATATGGCTAAGAAATATTATGCTGTGCGTGTAGGTAAAGTTCCCGGAATATATCAGACATGGGACGAATGTAAGAAGAATGTACATGGTTTTCCAGCTGCCGAATATAAGAGCTTCATGTCTATGGAAGAGGCGAAGGCTTATATGGGAAGGGAAGCTGTACAGGAGATTAATGGAAAGACCGGAAGTGGCAATATGGAAGATGTAATGCCTGACAATGATTATGCATTTGTTGATGGTTCTTTTAATATTGCAACCGGAGTGTATGGATATGGCGGTTTTCTTATGCATGATGGTGTAAGATATGAATTGTCAGGCAATGGCAGTGATAAAGAGATGGCTTCAATGCGTAATGTCGCAGGAGAGATTCTTGGAAGCATGGCTGCTGTAAAAAAAGCAATAGAGCTTGGGCTTAAAGACATTTCTATATTCTATGATTATGCAGGTATCAAGGCATGGGCTGTGGGAGAATGGAAACGAAACAAAAAAGGAACAATAGAATATTATAATTATATTACATCTGTCAGGGATTCAATTAATATCAGATTCGTGAAGGTCAGGGGACATTCAGGGGTTGAAGGAAATGAAGAGGCTGACAGGCTTGCAAAGAGGGCAGTAGGGTTGTGTTAGGTCCGGACATTTCCAAGTGGTGGTCTGCCAGAACACAAGCTTTCATGGTTTATTCGCTTAGTGGGAGTAAGAGCTGCTATATACAGAATTTATTACAGTGCTAAAAACAACGCGCTTCGCTTGAACGTGTTTTTTGGCACTGATTTTTTGTATATAGCAGCTCTAACTCCCACACAACTTATAAAAAATCAAGCTTGTATTCTGACAGACCACCACTTGGAAATATGGACTGACACAACATGCATGAAAATTGAGTGATTATACTCTGGTTTTAATATGGAATTTTTGTTGACAAATTCTCTTACAAGCATTAACATATAAACATACCAAACAAGTATGAATAAATGATAATAGATATTACATGGGAGGATGTGGCAATGAAAAATATTTTGTTTTTTGGGGATTCTAATACTTATGGATATAAGCCTGATAAATCAGGAAGATATGATTATGATGTAAGATGGACAGGCAGAATAGCTAATCTTCTTGGAAATGAATATAATATTATTGAAGAGGGACTGTGCGGAAGAACAACTATATTTCCAGATGCTGTAAGAGATGCAAGAAAGGGCATTGATCTTATTGGAGTAGTTGTTGAATCACATAAGCCGGTAGATGTTATAGCTATAATGCTTGGTACGAATGACTGCAAGACTGAATTTCATGCTGATGCTAAGACAATTGCAAAAGGAATGGAGGCGGTTGCAAGAAAGGCTAACAAGACAGCAGGAGAACATGCAAAGATAGTTATAGTTTCTCCGATTCATCTTGGAAAAGGTGTAGGTGAAGAAGGCTTTGATCCTGAATTTAATGAAAGTTCTGAAAATGTTTCAAGGCAGCTTGCATGGGAATATGAAAAAATAGCAAAGGAAAATGGATTTTATTATTTTGATGCCGCTGGTGCTGCTGAACCAAGTGAAGTTGACAGACAGCATTTAGATGAGAAAGGACATAAAATGTTTGCGGAAAAATATAGTGAATTCTTGTTGACAGAAGTTTTATAGGTGTTATAATGAAAATGAACATATGAATGAATGTTCATATGAAAGAATTTTGATTATTTAATGTTTTTAAGGAGAGAATATTATGAAGAAGACTTATAAGATTGATGTTGATTGTGCAAACTGTGCTAATAAGATGGAAGATGCAGCTAAGAATACAGCAGGTGTTAAGGATGCTACAGTTAATTTTATGGCACTTAAGATGATTGTTGAATTTGAAGAAGGACAGGATCCTAAGGCTGTTATGCAGGATGTTCTTAAGAACTGCAAGAAAGTAGAAGATGATTGCGAGATATATCTGTAATAGAAAGCCGTGAGAGTTGTTCTGGCAGATTGGAGTAGAATATGAATAAAAAGCAGAAAAAGATGCTTACAAGAATCATTATCGCAGCAGTCCTTATGATTGCTTTTAAGGTGATAAGCACATTTGTTGATATTCCTACGGTTGTTCTTTTTATAATGTACATGGTTCCTTATCTTGTTATTGGATATGATATTTTAAGGAAAGCAATTAAGGGAATTCTTAACAGACAGGTATTTGATGAGAATTTCCTTATGGCAGTTGCAACTGTAGGTGCAATTATAATTGCACTTGTAGATGATGGTGATTTTACAGAAGCAATTGCGGTTATGCTCTTTTATCAGATTGGTGAGCTGTTCCAGAATATTGCAGTTGGAAAGAGCCGTAAGAACATAAGTGAGCTTATGGATATCAGACCTGATTATGCCAATATTGAAGTTGATGGAAAGCTTGAGCAGGTAGATCCTGATGAAGTAGAGGTTGGTACAGTTATTGTTGTCCAGCCGGGAGAGAAAGTTCCTATTGATGGTATTATTGAAGAAGGTAATACAACACTTAATACAAGCGCACTTACAGGTGAAAGCCTTCCAAGACAGGCAAAGGCTGGTGATGAAGTAATAAGCGGCTGCATTAATATGTCAGGAGTGCTTAAGATCCGCACAACTAAGGAATTTGGTGAATCCACAGTATCTAAGATACTTGACCTTGTAGAGAATGCAAGTTCCAAGAAATCGCGTTCAGAGAACTTTATCAGTAAATTTGCAAAGATATATACACCTGCAGTCTGTTACGGTGCGCTGGCACTTGCTATAATTCCACCACTTGTAAGCATGATATTCTTAGGAGTATCTCCTCAGTGGGGAATGTGGATATACAGAGCGCTTACATTTTTAGTAATAAGCTGTCCTTGTGCACTTGTCATAAGTATTCCGCTCAGCTTCTTTGCAGGAATCGGTGGAGCAAGTAATCAGGGTGTTCTTGTAAAAGGTTCAAGTTATCTTGAAGCACTTGCAGAGACAGACGTTGTTGTCTTTGACAAGACAGGAACTATGACACAGGGAGTATTTGAGGTCAGTGGTGTATATAATAACACTATTGACAAAGATGAACTTATTAAATATGCTGCATTTGCAGAAAGCTATTCAACACACCCTATAAGCAAGAGTTTACAGAAAGCTTATGGAAAAGAGATTGACAAGACATTAGTTACAGATGTTGAGGAAATCAGTGGTGAAGGTGTTAAGGCTAATGTATCAGGAAGAGAAGTGGCTGCAGGTAACAGAAAGCTTATGAGAAGACTCGGTCTTGAATATGCAGAGTGCAACGAGGCCGGAACTCAGGTTCATGTGGCAGTTGACGGGGCATATGCAGGACTTATACTAATATCAGATTTGTTAAAGCCTCATGCAAAGCAGGCTATAGAAGAACTTAAGAAAGCTGGAGTACGTAAGACAGTAATGCTTACCGGTGATGCAAAGAATGTAGCAGATGCTGTAGCTAAAGAATTAAATATAGATGCTGTGTACAGTGAATTGCTTCCGGCAGATAAGGTTTCTAAGGTTGAGGAGCTGTTAGAACATAAGAAATCAAAGAAAAAGCTTGCATTTGTTGGAGATGGTATTAATGATGCACCGGTACTTTCAAGAGCAGATATCGGAATAGCAATGGGCGCATTAGGAAGTGATGCCGCTATAGAAGCAGCTGACATAGTATTGATGGACGATGACCCGTTAAAGATATCCAAGGCAATTAAGATATCAAGAAAATGCTTACGTATTGTTTATGAAAATATTTATTTTGCAATAGGCATAAAGCTTATATGTCTGGTGCTTGGTGCAATAGGTATAGCAAACATGTGGGTAGCAATATTTGCAGATGTAGGTGTAATGGTTATTGCTGTAATCAACGCAATAAGAGCATTATTCGTAAAGAACTTATAAAGAAAGAGGTAATATAATGGCAGATTGTGAATGCTGTGAATCAATAGAAATACATGAGGACTTATTAAAGATAGTTAATGAAACAATGCCAGATGAGAATGAATTATACGACCTTGCAGAATTGTTCAAGGTATTCGGTGATTCAACGAGAATTAGAATACTGTATGTATTATTTGAGGCAGAAGTGTGCGTATGTGATTTGGCACAGGCTCTCAATATGACACAGTCTGCAATATCTCATCAGCTAAGAATATTGAAACAGAACAAGTTGGTTAAGAACAGAAGAGAAGGTAAATCAATATTCTATTCACTGGCAGACGATCATGTAAGAAGCATAATCGCACAGGGAAGAGAACATATTGAGGAAGATTTATAAGTTTTAATATGATTGAAAATTCATAATGAATAGGTAATGGATTAGGAAAAAGTCCCCGGAGAAATCAATTAAGAAATGATTTCCCCGGGGCTTTTTGCATTTAATCTAAATATTGCATCAGGAATGGCTTTTACATTAACTGTACAGAAAATTTTACAACTGTCTTGTCACATGTAAACATTCGTGGTATACTCTAGCACAATGTATGTAAAACGCAAGTCAAGCATATGTAAACCATAACGATTGGAGAAGCAATATGTCAGTTACAAGTGATATTTTAAAGTTGAAAAAAGAGAAGAACGCAGTTATTCTTGCACATTATTATGTAGATGAGGATGTACAGGAAGTTGCTGATTATGTTGGGGATTCATTCTATCTTAGCAAGGTAGCTACTAAGGTGGATCAGGATATTATAGTATTTGCGGGTGTTGAGTTCATGGGTGAGAGTGCCAAGATTCTTAATCCGGAAAAGAAGGTGCTTATGCCAGAGTCAGGTGCTGATTGTCCAATGGCACATATGGCAACTAAGGAAGAAATTCTTAAGATGCGTGAACAGTATGATGACCTTGCAGTTGTCTGTTACATCAATTCAACAGCAGAGTTAAAGACTTATTCAGACGTCTGTGTGACATCATCAAATGCAGTAAAGATAGTAAAGAACCTTCCTAATAAAAATATTTTCTTTATTCCTGATCAGAATCTTGGAAGATTCGTTGCAAAGCAGGTTCCAGAGAAAAATGTGATTCTTAATAAAGGCTTCTGTCCAAGACATGTTGCGATAACAGAGGATATGGTCGTTGAAACAAAGAAGAAATATCCACAGGCAAAGCTTGCAGCACACCCTGAATGTACAGAGGAAGTGCTAAAATATGCTGATTACATAGGCAGTACATCAGGAATTATTGATTATGTTGTAGATACAGACTGTGAGGAATTCATAATTGCAACAGTTGATGGTGTATTTGGTGAGATAAGAAAAAAGGCACCTGGCAAGAAGCTGTATACATTAAAGCCTGACCAGGTATGTGTCAACATGAAGATGGTAACCTTAGATAAGGTGCTTGATGTTCTTGAACAGGAAAATAATGAAGTGTTTGTAGATGAAGAAGTTGCAAAGAAAGCAATGAAGCCGCTTACAAGAATGCTTGAGCTTGCAAAGTAAGATTGTAGTATGTGCAGAAAGAATGGAGGTATCCTATGAATAATACAATTAAAACAGATGTGCTGATAGCCGGATGTGGCTGTTCTGGTCTGTATATGGCAATGAATCTGCCTGCCGATAAGAAGATTCTTATGATAACAAAGTCTGATTGTGAGAGCAGTGATTCATTTCTGGCACAGGGCGGTATGTGTATGTTAAAATGCGAAGAAGATTACGACAGTTATTTTGAAGATACAATGAAAGCCGGCCATTATGAAAATGATAAGAAATCTGTTGAAATAATGATTCGTTCATCAGCAGATGTAGTAAAAGATCTTGTCGATTGTGGAGCAAGATTTGCAAGAGAGGCTGACGGAAGTCTTGCATACACAAGAGAAGGAGCTCATTCATCTAACAGGATAATATTCCATGAAGATATCACAGGTAAAGAGATAACAAGCCATCTGTTAGAGAAGGTGAGAACTCTTCCAAATGTGACAATTATGGAATACACAAGACTGCTTGATATAATAAGCAGAGATAACAGATGTCTTGGTGCGGTTATAAGGACTGGCAATGGAGAGCTTATTAAGGTAGAAGCTTCAGATGTTGTACTTGCTACAGGTGGAATTGGTGGTTTATACAGACATTCAACTAATTTCAGACATCTTACAGGAGATGCAATTGCAATTGCTATAAAGCATGGAGTAGAATTAAAAGATATTAATTATGTCCAGATTCATCCGACAACATTTTATTCTGACAAAGAGGAAGACAGGAGCTTTCTTATATCTGAATCAGTAAGAGGCGAAGGCGCAAAGCTTTATGATAAGAATGGAAAGAGATTTGTTAATGAGCTGCTTCCAAGAGACCTGCTTACAGAAGAGATTAGAAAACAGATGGCAAAGGACAATACAGACTTTGTATGGGAAGATTTAAGGACAATACCTGAAGAAGAATTAAAAATACATTTTCCTAATATAGTGCAGTATTGTATTGATAAGGGATATGACCCGTCAAAAGAGTGTATTCCGGTTGTTCCTGCACAGCACTATTTCATGGGAGGAATTAAGGTAGACCATGAGAGCAGAACAACAATGGATAACCTGTATGCAATAGGCGAGACAGCCTGCAACGGAGTTCATGGAAGAAACAGGCTTGCAAGCAACTCACTTCTTGAAAGTCTTGTGTTTGCAAAGAGGGCAGCACTTGATATTACTGAAAATGCAGTTGTAAAACCGACACAGGATGAGATTACATATTTTGATACATTTGATGCAGAAAAATATGCAGATGAGTCGAAAATTGACGGAGAATATGCAGAATTAGTCAATAAAAAGATTGAAGAGGCAGATAAAGCCTATGAAGAAAGCCAGAAGAAGAATTACGCATAATAAAGAAATGGAGAAATGATATGTTTGATAAAGTTACTTTAAAGTTAAATGTGGATCCGCTCATTCTTGGAGCACTTAAAGAAGATATTACAAGTGAGGATGTGTCAACTAACAGTGTTATGCCAGAACCAAAACTTGGAGAAGTCGAGCTTATATGCAAGCAGGACGGAATAATATGTGGCTTGCAGGTATTTGCAAGAACATTTGAACTACTTGATGAAGATGTAGAGATTACATTTTTTGCAAAAGACGGGGATGAGGTTAAGAAAGGTCAGAAGATGGCAGTTGTAAGAGGAGATATAAGAGTTCTTCTGTGTGGAGAAAGAACAGCACTTAATTATCTCCAGAGAATGAGTGGAATTGCGACATATACTAATGGTGTTGCGAAGCTGCTTGCAGGAACTAAGACAAAACTTCTTGATACAAGAAAGACATCACCTAATAACCGTATATTTGAGAAGTATGCTGTCAGAATCGGAGGTGGTAATAACCACAGATATAATCTTACAGACGGAGTACTCCTTAAGGATAACCATATAGGTGCTGCAGGCGGAGTTAAGCAGGCAGTTACAATGGCGAAGGAATATGCACCATTTGTAAGAAAGATAGAAGTTGAAGTTGAGAATCTTTCAATGGTGCGTGAAGCTGTTGAGGCAGGTGCAGATATTATTATGCTTGATAATATGAGTCATGAGAATATGCGTGAGGCTATGAATATAATTGGAGGAAAAGCTTTAGTTGAAGTTTCTGGAAATGTAACTAAAGAAAACATTGCAAAAATCACTGACCTTGGTGTAGACTTTGTATCAAGTGGTGCACTTACACATTCTGCGCCAATTATGGACATTTCATTAAAAAATCTTCATCCTGTACAGGAGTAATCATTGTTGGGGTGAAATGGGGAGTTGTAGCAATGAATGGAGAAGAGAGAAGAAATCAGATAGTAGATATATTAAAACATTCGTCAAGTCCTGTGCCGGGTACACAGCTTGCACAGATATTAGATGTAAGCAGGCAGGTTATAGTGCAGGATATAGCACTTATCCGCGCGAAGAATATAGATGTTTTCTCAACTAACAGAGGCTATGTGCTTAATGATAAGCAGGAGTACAGCCGTATACTTAAGGTTAAACATGAAGATGACGAGGTGGAAGCAGAGCTTGGAGCAATAGTTGACATGGGTGGATGGATAAGAGACGTTTTTGTGTATCACAAGGTATATGGTGTTATAAGAGCGGAGATGAATATCCATTCAAGACGTGATATCAGGAAATATCTTGAGGAAATTGCAAATGGAAAGAGCAGCTTATTGATGAATGTGACATCAGGATATCATTATCATACAATTGTTGCTGATGACGAACAGACGCTGGATTTAATTCAGGAGGAGCTTGGAAAACTTGGATTTCTTGCAAAACTGCAGGAGTATGAGCCTGTGGATTTCTGGCATAAAGGGTGAATATGGACTTAACAATTTACACACTTACACATAAACATTTTACAAAGCCTGATGATAATATGTATGTGCCGCTTCAGGTAGGTACAGCAATTAATTCACCACTGGGGTATCTCAGGGACGATACAGGAGATAATATATCGGCTCTTAACGGTTATTATAGTGAACTTACAGGATTATATTGGATATGGAAAAATGTGCATGATATTAATTATGTTGGAACATGCCATTACAGAAGATATCTTATTGATGAGAACGAGCATATTATGAATGAAAAGCAGTATGAGCAGATTTTTAAGGAGTACGAACTTGTTACAACCAAGAGAGTAGTTCTTAATAATTCATATCATTACGGATTTTCTGCTAATCATAATGTAACTGCGCTTGACATGACAGGTGAAGTTATTAAGGAATTATATCCCGAATATTATGATACATTTATACAGCTTGTTAATGGCAATGAGACATATTTTGGAAATATGATAGTCACTTCTAAAGAGCTTTTTGATAAATATGCTGAGTGGCTGTTTACGATATTCTTTGAGGCTCAGAAACGCATTGATATGGAGACTGATAAGGATTCATACCACAGGCGTGTGTTTGGCTTTATATCTGAATTCTTATTGCTTGTGTGGGTGAGAGTAAACAATATCAAGGTAAAGGAATGCAAGGTTGGAATGGTTGGTGAAAAAGCCGAAACAAGGGAGCTGAAAGCAGTTTTGTCGTCTTTTCTTGCAAAAGAGGATACAAAGGGTGCTATGCAGTACTTTATGGACTTTTACAATAAAAGACCTGATGTTCTCATGGAGGCGTCTGATGTAACCGGTGAATTGCATCTTATGTTACAGATAACAGCAGTTATGGACATGCAGATAAAGCGTGAGGGTGGCAGCTTTTACAAAAGCAATCCGGATGTCCGTAAATGGTTTGGGGTATTTTCGGGTATAAACAGGAAAACACAGCTTGAATTAAAAGGACAACTTACAGAGGACTGGAAGGAAATGTATAGAGAAATGGGGATTCCTGAGGAAGCATTTGCGGTAGCACGGAAGTTGTATGGTAAAAAGAGCTGGTGTTTAGAATAAATATTTGCACAATGAGAGATTGCATGTATAATATTTATAGATGATTTGTTTTGTGAGAAGGGGGCTGGCTCTATGGGAATGTTTGTGAATCCGGATAATTCTGCGTTTCAGGCAGCGTTAAATGCAAGAATTTATATTGATAAAAGTGGATTGATTAATTATACGAACAGTGTACTGGCGTCATCAGATGCATTTATATGCAATAGCAGACCGCGTCGTTTTGGAAAGTCAATTACTGCAAATATGCTCACAGCATACTATAGTAAGGGCTGCAATTCAGAGAAAATGTTTTCGGGGCTGGAAGTTAGTAAATCACCAGATTTTAAGAAACATTTGAATAAGTATGATGTGATACATCTGGATATTCAGTGGTGTCTGGAACCAGCAGGTAAAGCAGAGAATCTTATATCATACATTTCAGAAAAGACAATTTCAGAATTAAAAGAATGTTATCCTGGTGTATTGAAGAGTGATATTGTTTCATTGCCAGAAGCATTGGCGATAATTAATGCGGAGACAGGAAATAAGTTTATTGTAATTATTGATGAATGGGATGTTTTGATAAGAGATGAAGCTGCTAATAAAAACGTGCAGGAAGATTATATTAACTTTTTAAGGGGGATGTTTAAGGGAACAGAACCTACTAAATATATACAACTGGCATATCTGACAGGGATTCTTCCGATGAAAAAGGAAAAGACGCAATCAGCACTTAATAATTTTGATGAATTTACTATGTTAAGCCCAAGTAATCTGGCACAGTATGTTGGGTTTACTGAAGATGAGGTCAGAGGGCTTGCAAGAGAATATAATCAGGATTTTGACAAAGTAAAAATGTGGTATGATGGGTATCTGCTAAGAGATTATCAGGTATATAATCCAAGAGCCGTTGTAAGTGTTATGCTAAAAGGAGAATTTAAAAGCTACTGGTCCGAGACAGCTTCTTATGAAGCAATTGTGCCGCTTATTAATATGAATTATGATGGCTTGAAAACAGCCATTATTGCAATGATATCCGGGGCTGAAGTCAAAGTTAACACAGGTACATTTAAGAATGATACTCTGAATATTAAGAGTAAAGATGATGTATTGACTTATATGATTCATCTTGGATATCTGGCGTATGACCAGACTAATAGCATGGCATTTGTTCCAAATGAAGAAATCAGGCAGGAGCTTACTGCAGCAGTAGAGAGCAGAAAGTGGAATGAAATGCTTGGATTCTGGCAGAATTCAGAGAAATTGCTCAATGCTACACTGGATAAGAATGAAAATGCAGTTGCAGAACAGATAGAAAAGATTCATAACGAATATGTATCAGTTATACAATATAACAATGAGAATTCTTTGAGCAGTGTATTAGCAATTGCATATCTTAGTGCAATGCAATATTATTTTAAACCGATTCGGGAATTGCCAACCGGACGAGGATTTGCAGATTTTGTGTTTCTGCCAAAACCGGAATATAAAATGGATTATCCAGCGATTGTGGTAGAATTGAAGTGGAATCAGAATGCTGATACTGCAATGAAACAGATAATAGATAAAAAATATCCTGCAACAATTGAAGGGTATACTGGAGATATATTACTGGTTGCAATCAATTATGATAAGGACAATAAGGAACACCAGTGTTTAATACAGGAATATGAGATAAGATAATGTTTTTAGCTTTCAGGGGTAATAATGTAATATATTCGAAAAGTTCAGGTGAAATATGGAGTAAATATAAAAATGTTATTGACACCAGCAGATAGTTATATTATATTTTAGAAAGTATTTTGGATATAAAAAGATATCGCAAATACAGACCACATGATTACATGTTAAGCCTTGCGGACGGGCGGGTCGGTTGCCGAGTGTGACTAGGGCACACATTATTGATTGAGTTAGAAGCTCAAATTTTATAAGTTGATTTTTAAATTATCATGCGAGAGAGCATATCATCTTGTGAAACGGTCAATAAGAGCGGTAACAGTGACTTACTTGGATAAACTCTGAAAGGTCAGATTCTCTGTATTTGTATACATACAGTAATCAGGAAAATAAGATAGAATATGATTATACAGGCGTGATTGATTTAGAATCAATCACGCCTAAACTGCGTTTAAGGGGGAAATATGGACTTAAAAAGACAGGCGAGTGCGCCGCTTTACGAAGCAATTGAGAAATTCAGAAAGAAAAGAATTGTTCCGTTTGATGTTCCGGGACATAAGAGAGGAAGGGGCAACCCAGAACTGGTAGATTTACTTGGAGAAAGATGTGTTGGAATAGATGTTAATTCAATGAAGCCACTTGATAACCTGTGCCACCCTGTTTCTGTTATCAAGGAGGCAGAGGAGCTCACAGCAGAAGCATTTGGGGCAGAACACGCATTTTTCATGGTAGGAGGAACTACGCAGGCAGTACAGAACATGGTGTTATCTGTATGTAAGGCTGGAGATGAGATTATCGTTCCAAGAAATGTGCATAAAAGCGTAATTAATGCATTGATTCTGTGTGGTGCGATTCCTGTTTATCTTAATACAGAAATTAATGCAAAGCTTGGAATAGTGCTTGGAGTAACTGTGCAGCAGGTTGAAAAGACAATACAGGAGCATCCGAATGCGGTGGCGGTTTTGGTGAACAATCCTACATATTATGGAATCTGTTCAGACATTAAAGGAATATGTGATATAGCACATTCATATGGACTTAAGGTGCTTGCCGATGAGGCACATGGAACGCATCTGTATTTTGGTGACAACCTTCCTATGAATTCAATGAAAGCAGGAGCAGACCTTGCAGCAATATCAATGCATAAGTCAGGCGGTTCGCTTACGCAGAGTTCAATCCTTCTTACCAATAATGGTATGAATGCTGATTATGTACAGACAATTATTAATATTACGCAGACAACGAGCGCGTCATATCTTCTTATGACAAGCCTTGATATATCAAGAAGAAATCTTGCCCTGCGCGGCAGACAGTCATTTGCAAAGGTGAGCGAGTGGGCACAGTATGCAAGAGATGAGATTAATATGGTAGGCGGTTATTATGCATACGGAAAAGAATTGATTAATGGTGGAACAGTCTATGATTATGATGTTACCAAGCTTTGTGTTTATACAAGGGATATCGGACTTGATGGAATTGAGGTGTATGATATCTTAAGAGATGAGTATGATATCCAGATAGAATTCGGCGACATTGGAAATATAATGGCGTACATATCAATTGGTGACAGAATACAGGATATAGAAAGACTTGTCGGAGCATTGGCTGAAATCAGCCGTCTGTATTCAAAAGAAGAAAAACGCTTTGAAGTAGACAGACAAATGCTGCTTCCAAGGGTACTTGCTTCACCACAGGAAGCCTTCTATGCCGATAAGATTAAAGTTCCAATCCGTGAGGCAGCAGGACATATATCAGGGGAGTTCGTAATGGCATATCCACCAGGAATTCCTATACTTGCGCCGGGTGAAGAAATTACAGACGAGATAATAGACTATATTCAGTATTCAGTAGAGAAGGGCTGTTCAATGCAGGGAATGGAAGATTCAACATTGCAGACACTGAATGTATTAAGAATGTAAATGTCCGATTTGTTCAATCGGTCAAATATAGAAGGGAGAAAGTTTCTATGGAATTTTGGTTTTCAGAACTTCATTCACCACATGTGAAGTTTGATATCAGGGTTGAAAAACAACTGTTTTCTGGCGAGAGCGACTATCAGAGAATAGATGTATTTCAGTCGCCAGAGTTCGGAAAATTCCTGACACTTAATGGAAGTGTTATATTTTCAGAACAGGATTGTTTCATCTATAATGAGATGGTGGTGCATGTGCCAATGTCAGTCCATCCTGATGTTAAAAATGTATTGATAATCGGTGGTGGTGACGGCGGTGTATCAAAGGAACTGTTACAGTATGACAATATCGAAAATATAGACATAGTCGAACAGGACAACATGTTTGTTGATGTGTGCAGGGAGTATTTTCCAGAGACGGCAGTAGGATTAGAAGATGAGAGAGTACACATTTATAATTCAGATGCATTAAGGTTTTTACGCTCCAAGCAGGATATGTATGACCTTATAATTAATGACGCAACAGACCCGTTTGGTGCGAGTGAGGGACTTTTTACAAGAGAATTCTACGGTAACTGTTATAAGGCGCTTAAGGAGGACGGAATACTTGTGTACCAGCATGGAAGTCCTTTTTATGATGAGGATGAGGATGCATGCAGAAGCATGCACAGGAAGGTGTTCCACACATTTCCAATAAGCCGCGTGTATCAGGCACATATACCTACAAGTCCGTCAGGATACTGGCTGTTTGGATTTGCGTCAAAGAAATATCATCCGCTTAAGGATTTCAAGCCGGCAGAGTGGAAGAGAAGAAATATACATACAGAATATTACACAACTAATCTTCATACAGGTGCATTCATGCTGCCAAAGTATGTTGAAGAATTATTAGAACAGGAGGAAGAAAGATGAGCAGAGTATTAGTAATTGGTTGCGGAGGAGTTGCTTCAGTAGCAATCCACAAGATATGTCAGGTGAGCGAGGTGTTTTCAGACCTGTGCATAGCGAGCAGAACAGTGAGCAAATGTGACAAATTAGCAGACGAATTGAAGGGTAAGACAAGTACTAACATCACAACAGCAAAGGTTGATGCTGACAACACAGATGAGGTTATTGCGCTTATCAATGAATTCAAGCCGGATGTAGTTCTTAATGTGGCACTTCCATATCAGGATCTTACGATTATGGATGCCTGCCTTGCATGTAAAGTTCCTTATGTTGATACTGCTAATTACGAGTGTGAGGATACAGACAATCCTGAGTGGAGAAAGGTATATGAGGAGAGATGCAAGCGTCTCGGATTTACAGCATATTTTGACTATTCATGGCAGTGGGCTTACAGAGAAAAATATAAAGAAGCCGGAATTACAGCACTTTTAGGAACAGGCTTTGATCCGGGCGTAACAAGCGTATTCACAGCTTATGCACAGAAGCATTATTTTGATGAGATACACACAATTGATATTCTTGACTGCAATGGTGGTGACCACGGATATCCGTTTGCAACTAACTTTAACCCGGAGATTAATCTTCGTGAGGTATCAGCACCCGGCTCATATTGGGAGGATGGTCACTGGGTTGAGATTCCTGCTATGTCAATAAAGAGAGAGTACAATTTTGAGGGAGTAGGAATGAAGGATATGTATCTGCTTCATCATGAAGAGATTGAGGCACTTGCTGCTAATATTCCGCATGTTAAGAGAATACGTTTCTTTATGACATTTGGACAGAGCTATCTTACACATATGAAATGCCTTGAGAATGTCGGAATGTTAAGAACTGACCCGGTTGAATTCAACGGACAGGAGATTGTTCCAATCCAGTTCTTAAAGGCACTTCTTCCAGACCCTGCTTCACTTGGACCAAGAACAGTAGGTAAGACTAATATCGGCTGTATCTTCACAGGTATCAAAGACGGCAAGGAGAAGAAGGTATATATTTACAATGTGTGCGACCATCAGGAATGTTACCGTGAGGTAGGTTCACAGGCTATTTCATACACAACAGGTGTTCCTGCTATGATTGGTACAATGCTTGTTGCAAAGGGACTCTGGAACAAGCCGGGAGTATTCACAACAGATGAATTTGATCCGGATCCATACATGGATGCGCTTAATAAGTACGGTCTCCCATGGGTTGTCGATGAAAATCCTGTTTTAGTAGACTAAAAAGAGAGGTTAATTATGAGATTTGATGAGTTAAAGACACCGGCATATGTAATAGATGAAAAAATGCTTATTCATAATCTTGAGATACTTCATAAAGTAGAAGAAGATACCGGCTGCCACATACTGCTGGCGCAGAAAGCATTTTCAGCATATGCAGAATATCCGCTGATTGGAAAATATATAAGCGGAACTACGGCAAGTGGAATATATGAAGCCAGACTTGGTGCTGAGTGTATGGGAAAAGAAAATCATGTATTTGCACCGGCATTTACTGATGAGGATATGGATGAGCTTGTAAATATATGTGACCATGTTGTCTTTAACTCAGTTTCACAGTTAAAGAAGCATAAAGCCAGATGTATTGAGGCTGGAGTAAGCTTTGGACTTCGAGTTAATCCAGAGTTTTCTACACAGGGTGACCATGCAATATATGACCCATGCGCGCCGGGCAGTAGACTTGGAGTTACTCTTAAGAACCTGAAAGCCGCTCTTAAGGAAGAACCGGATGTGTTATCTGGCATGGAAGGAATACATTTTCATACATTATGCGAACAGAATTCAGACGACTTGGCGGAAACCTTAAGAGTTGTTGAAGAGAAATTCGGATTTCTCATGAAAGATATGAAGTGGGTTAATTTCGGCGGCGGACATCATATAACCCGTGAAGATTACGACATTGAAACTCTTGAAAAATGTATCAGTCATGTGAAAAAGAAATATGATGTACAGGTGTATGTTGAACCGGGGGAAGCTGTTGCACTTAATGCAGGATATCTTGTGACTACAGTGCTTGATAAGGTTGAAAATGGAATAACAACTCTTATACTTGATGCATCTGCAGCGTGTCATATGCCAGATGTACTGGAAATGCCATACACACCGCCTCTTCGTGGTGGATTGAAAATATCGGACATGGAAGATGAGTATGGAATTGATAAGGACATAGAGATTGATTTTGATATGGACGTAAAAGAAGGTATATGGAAACCGGCGAAGAAGGGAAGATACAGATACAGATTATCGTCTTATACATGTCTTGCAGGAGATATCATAGGTGATTATCAATTCGGCAGGGAAATCAATGTTGGGGACAGACTCGTATTTGAAGATATGGCTATATATTCAATGGTTAAGAACAATACATTTAACGGAATCCCACTGCCGGATATTGTAATTATGGATAGTGATGGGGAATGTAAGGTGTGGAAGCATTTTGGCTATGAAGATTTCAAGGGGAGATTATAGATATGGATTATATAAACAGTACTCCGGCAGCAGACGGTTTTCGCATGCCTGCTGAATTTGAAAGACATCAGGGCTGCATTATGATATGGCCAGAAAGACCGGGTTCCTGGGCTTATGGAGCAAAGGCGGCTAAGAAAGCATTTGCACAGATTGCGTCTGTAATCAGTGAAAGCGAGCAGGTATACATGATTGTATCAGAAGGTAGAAAAGAGGAAGCAGCAAAGATGCTCCCGGAAACGGTCAGGCTTGTAGTCATGGATACAGACGATGCATGGGCAAGAGATACAGGTCCTACATTCGTTGTGAGTGGAAATGTGGACACACCATATGAAGCGCGTGATTTGCGTGGAATTAACTGGGAATTTAATGCGTGGGGCGGAACATATGACGGACTGTACGCGGACTGGGACAATGACAACCTTGTAGCCGGACAGTTTATGTCTTATCTTGGCTGTCAGGGATATAATGCAGCACCATTTGTTCTTGAAGGTGGTTCAATACATACAGATGGCGAAGGAACAATGCTTGTTACTGAAAGCTGTCTGCTGAGTAAGGGAAGAAATCCTGAACTTACTAAGGTACAGATTGAGAATAAATTAAAGCAGTACTGCAATGTGAGCAAGATAATCTGGCTTCCCTGTGGAATATATAATGATGAGACTAACGAACATGTGGATAATGTATGCGCATTTACAGCATCAGCAGAGGTCGTGCTTGCATGGACAGATGATGAGAACGACCCGCAGTATGAGATGAGCAAGGCTTGTCTTTCTGTTCTTGAAAATGTAACTGATGCCAAAGGAAGACACATTAAAGTAAGAAAAATGCTTATTCCTAAGAAACCTGTGTGCATAACTGAGGAAGAACTTAACGGCTTTGAATTTGAGGAAGGCGAGGACATGAGAGAGGCAGGCGAGCGTCTTGCTGCGTCTTATGTTAATTTCTATATTGCCAATGACTCAGTCATAGTGCCGCAATTTGATGACGAGGCGGACAGCCTTGCAATAAATGTGCTTAAAGAAGCATTTCCTGACAGAAAGATAGTCGGGATATATGCAAGAGATATAATAGTCGGTGGAGGCAATATCCACTGTATTACACAACAGATTCCTGTGTAAAATATCTTCAATATTTTACACTCAAGTTTGTGCTTTGCACAAACTTGTGATATGCAGAAAACAGCGCAAGAATGGAGGGATAATATGAGAAATGTAAAGTATGCAGGCATACAGATGCAGTGTTCACGGTCGGTAGAAGAGAACATTGCAAAGGCTGATAAAATGGTTCGTGAAGCGGCAGCTAACGGTGCAAAGATAATACTGCTTCCTGAACTTTTTGAAAGACAGTATTTCTGTCAGGAGAGAAATTATGATTATTACGCATTTGCAACACCTGCTGATGAGAATCCGGCTGTGAAGCATTTTCAGAAGGTGGCAGCCGAGTTGCAGGTTGTGCTTCCAATAAGTTTTTATGAAAGAGATATAAATGTGTTCTATAACACTGTTGCTGTTATTGACGCAGATGGAAGTGTTCTTGGAATATACAGAAAAACACATATTCCTGATGACCATTATTATCAGGAAAAGTTCTATTTCACACCGGGAGATACAGGTTTTAAGGTGTGGGATACAAGATATGCGAGAATTGGAGTAGGAATATGCTGGGATCAGTGGTTTCCAGAGACAGCCAGAGGAATGTCGGTACAGGGAGCAGAAATTCTTTTCTATCCGACAGCGATTGGCTCAGAGCCGATTCTTGAGGTTGACAGCATGCCGCACTGGAGAAGATGTATGCAGGGACATTCAGCGTGCAATATAGTTCCTGTTGTAGCTGCCAACCGTATCGGTGAGGAGAAGGTTGCACCGTCTGAAGCTAATGGTTATCAGGAATCATCACTTGTATTCTATGGCTCTTCATTTGTAACAGATGCAACTGGGGAGATTGTTATGCAGGCCTCAAGAGACAAGGAAGAGATTGTCTATGGGGAATCCGACCTTGACGCAGATGCCGACCTTCGCGTGAGCTGGGGACTGTTCAGGGACAGAAGACCGGAAATCTATAAAAGTATCAGATAAAATAAGCCAGTTAATCTTAATTGCTAGATTAACTGGCTTTAATATTATTAGTATGGTGTTAGTTCTTATCAGCTATAGCAGCTTCTGCTCTTTCTAAATCCTCTTTAGTGTACCTGGTTAATATCTGTTCTTTGGTTATGCCGAATTCTAGCATGGAGATGATAGAGTTGACTTTTTCGGAATCGATACCTTCTTTCATACCTTTGCTTTCACATTCAGCCTGAAATCGTTTCATTGCTTCACACATATTGACAGTCCCTCCTTGTTCAGTATCTGTACATAAGTCCATAAGCTTTGGAACTGAGGTTATGTTACATATCAGTTCCATTACATCAATATCTACATTGCGGGATTCATATTCACGATATATTGAATCGAAATCATCATTATATATGTTCCGTATAATATTAAACACATCTCTTACATCTTCATTATAAAATGTATATTTATCAGAATCAAGTATCTGAACCAGATTTAACTTATAGTCGGAGAAGTAAGCCTTGATATTATCAGGCATGGAAAACATCATGTCAGACAGGCAGGTAGGACCATCCCATAACGACTCACCATAGTAAAGAACGAGCGTTATTATATGGTGGAAACGGTCAGACTTGTTAATTCCAGAAAGAAATTCTTCATGAGAACTGAAAGAATCTTTATTCAGCTTATGATGTTTTTTGATGTCGTTGTATTCCTTTATGTAGCCAAGTGCGTCATAGGTCATGGTTCGCAAAGGCATGGCATAATGTGTCTTGTCCTGAATCTCAAGACCAAGAATATTGAACTCAACGCCATCAGACATCTTCTTTACTACATCTCTGTTTCTGGTAATAGATTCATTGTAACTCTTAGACTGGATAGTAGCAGAAACATTAGTGTCCATCTCAGTAAGCTTGTTGGGCTTAAGCACCTGTTTACCATTAAAGACGGTAGCATTGAAAAGGTCTGCAAAATGTTCATTATCACGCCAGAAAGTCTTAAGGGAGACATCTTTCTGGTGAGTAGTGCTGTTGGTATTATTCATATGTCGCCTTTCTTGTATGTTTCATATGTTGGATATAGTTAAAATATAAAATGATGCATCATAATATAATATATAATAACGATACAAAAAGAATATATCAATATAGATTAATAAAATATATTTCAACTATAGCATTGACAAGCTTACAAGAAGATAATACAATAAAACAAATTTCTACTATTGTAGATCGAAGTGATTTGTTAAAAGATGACGCATATAAAGCGTTATTTTTTTAAAAGTTGCTTGACAAACATTACATCACTTCGTAAAATGTATATAACAAGTTATGAATTTTAATTGAGGAGGATATTTGTATGAATGGAAATCGTAGCATAGTTTACAGAGAGTTTGTGGGGATTACACCAGTAGCAAAGACACTAAGGAATGAATTAAGACCTGTTGGGCATACACAGGAGCATATAATACAGAATGGACTTATCCAGGAAGATGAGTTAAGACAAGAGAAAAGTACAGAGTTAAAAAATATAATGGATGATTATTATAGAGAATATATAGATAAATCATTATCAAGAGCTACGGATTTAGATTTTTCTTTATTATTTGAATTAATGAATTTGGTTCAGTCAAGTCCATCAAAAGATAATAAGAAAGCATTAGAAAAAGAGCAGAGCAAAATGAGAGAACAGATATGCACACATCTGCAATCAGATTCTAATTACAAAAATATATTTAACGCAAAGCTTTTGAAAGAGATACTGCCAGATTTTATTAAAAATTATAATCAATATGATGTTAAAGACAAAGCTGGCAAACTGGAAACATTAGCATTGTTTAATGGTTTTAGCACATATTTTACGGATTTTTTTGAAAAGAGAAAAAATGTATTTACCAAAGAGGCTGTTTCTACATCTATGGCTTATAGAATTGTGCATGAAAATTCTTTGATTTTTCTTGCTAATATGACATCATATAAGAAAATCTCAGAAAAGGCATTGAATGAAATAGAAGTAATTGAAAAAGATAATCAGGATAAAATGGGTGATTGGGAATTGAATCAGATATTTAATCCGGATTTTTATAACATGGTATTAATTCAGTCAGGAATAGACTTTTACAATGAAATATGTGGTGTGGTTAATGCACATATGAATCTTTATTGCCAGCAGACAAAGAATAATTACAATTTATTCAAAATGCGTAAGCTGCATAAGCAAATCCTTGCGTATACATCAACTTCATTTGAAGTACCTAAAATGTTTGAAGATGATATGAGCGTATATAATGCTGTTAATGCGTTTATTGATGAAACAGAAAAAGGCAATATAATTGGAAAACTGAAGGATATCGTTAATAAATATGATGAATTAGATGAGAAAAGAATATATATATCAAAAGATTTTTATGAGACATTATCATGTTTTATGAGTGGTAACTGGAATTTAATTACAGGCTGCGTTGAAAATTTTTATGATGAAAATATACATGCAAAAGGTAAGTCTAAAGAAGAAAAAGTTAAAAAAGCTGTAAAAGAAGATAAATATAAGAGTATTAATGATGTTAATGATTTAGTTGAGAAATATATAGATGAAAAAGAACGAAATGAATTTAAAAATTCTAATGCTAAGCAATATATAAGGGAAATTAGTAATATAATAACTGATACAGAAACAGCACATTTGGAATACGATGAGCATATAAGTCTGATTGAGAGCGAAGAAAAAGCTGATGAAATGAAGAAAAGGCTTGATATGTATATGAACATGTATCATTGGGCAAAGGCATTTATTGTTGATGAAGTACTGGATAGAGATGAAATGTTTTATTCAGATATAGACGATATCTATAATATATTAGAAAATATAGTGCCATTATATAACAGGGTGAGAAATTACGTTACACAGAAACCATACAATTCTAAGAAAATAAAACTTAATTTTCAAAGTCCTACACTTGCTAATGGTTGGTCGCAGAGTAAAGAGTTTGATAATAATGCAATAATTTTAATAAGAGATAATAAGTATTATCTGGCAATTTTTAATGCTAAAAATAAACCCGATAAAAAGATTATACAGGGAAATTCTGATAAAAAGAACGATAATGATTATAAGAAGATGGTATATAATCTGTTGCCAGGGGCGAATAAAATGCTTCCTAAAGTGTTCTTATCAAAGAAAGGAATAGAAACATTTAAGCCATCTGATTATATAATTTCCGGTTATAATGCACACAAACATATTAAGACAAGTGAGAATTTTGATATCAGTTTTTGTAGGGATTTAATTGATTATTTTAAGAACAGCATAGAGAAACATGCGGAATGGAGAAAATATGAATTTAAATTCTCTGCAACTGATAGTTATAACGATATAAGTGAATTCTACCGTGAAGTTGAAATGCAGGGGTATAGAATTGACTGGACTTATATAAGTGAAGCTGATATTAATAAGCTTGATGAGGAAAGCAAGATATATTTATTTCAGATTTATAATAAGGACTTCGCAGAGAACAGTACAGGAAAAGAAAATCTTCACACTATGTATTTCAAGAACATTTTTAGTGAAGAAAATCTTAAGGATATCATTATTAAATTAAATGGACAGGCTGAATTGTTTTATAGAAGGGCAAGCGTAAAAAATCCAGTTAAGCATAAAAAAGATTCTGTATTAGTTAATAAGACATATAAAAATCAGCTTGATAATGGTGATGTTGTAAGAATACCGATTCCAGATGATATATATAATGAAATTTATAAAATGTATAATGGATATATTAAAGAAAATGACTTGTCAGAAGCTGCAAAGGAATATCTTGATAAAGTAGAGGTCAGGACTGCCCAAAAGGATATTGTTAAAGATTACAGATATACAGTTGATAAATATTTTATACATACGCCAATTACTATTAACTATAAAGTGACAGCACGAAATAATGTAAATGATATGGCTGTAAAATATATAGCACAAAATGATGATATACATGTTATTGGAATTGACAGGGGTGAGCGTAATCTTATATATATTTCTGTTATAGATTCTCATGGAAATATCGTTAAACAGAAAAGTTATAATATATTGAATAATTATGATTATAAGAAGAAGCTGGTTGAGAAGGAAAAGACCAGAGAATATGCGAGAAAGAACTGGAAATCTATAGGAAATATTAAAGAGTTGAAAGAAGGATATATTTCAGGGGTAGTTCATGAGATAGCAATGCTTATGGTTGAGTATAATGCAATAATTGCTATGGAAGATTTGAATTATGGATTTAAGCGAGGTCGTTTTAAAGTTGAACGACAGGTATACCAGAAGTTCGAGAGTATGCTTATTAATAAGCTGAATTATTTCGCTTCTAAAGGAAAATCTGTAGATGAACCAGGGGGACTGTTAAAAGGATATCAATTGACATATGTACCAGATAATATAAAAAATCTTGGGAAACAATGTGGTGTAATATTTTATGTACCTGCTGCATTTACATCAAAAATAGATCCGTCAACCGGATTTATCAGTGCATTTAATTTTAAGAGCATTTCAACAAATGCTTCGAGAAAACAGTTCTTTATGCAATTTGATGAAATAAGATATTGTGCCGAAAAAGACATGTTCAGTTTTGGATTTGATTATAATAATTTTGATACCTACAACATTACCATGGGTAAGACACAATGGACAGTATATACCAATGGTGAGAGACTGCAGAGTGAATTCAACAATGCAAGGAGAACAGGCAAAACAAAATCAATAAATCTTACAGAAACAATAAAATTATTATTAGAAGATAATGAAATTAATTATGCTGATGGACATGATGTAAGGATAGATATGGAGAAGATGGATGAAGATAAAAATTCTGAATTCTTTGCACAACTGTTATCTTTATATAAACTTACAGTTCAGATGAGAAATAGTTATACTGAAGCTGAGGAACAGGAGAAGGGAATAAGCTACGATAAAATAATATCACCTGTAATCAATGATGAAGGAGAATTTTTTGACTCAGATAATTATAAAGAATCAGATGATAAAGAATGCAAGATGCCAAAAGATGCAGATGCAAATGGTGCATATTGTATAGCACTTAAGGGATTATATGAGGTGTTAAAGATAAAGTCTGAGTGGACAGAAGATGGTTTTGACAGGAACTGCCTGAAATTACCTCATGCTGAATGGTTGGATTTTATACAGAATAAAAGGTATGAATAATGGATGATATCATAATTATTTCTAACTTAAATGATTTTATATTTTGTCCGGCTTCTATATATTTTCATAAGTTATATGGAAGTCAGGACAATCTTACATATCAGTCTTCATATCAGATTAACGGAAGTAAGGCACATGAAAGTGTAGATAATAGCAGTTATTCTACTAAGAAAAGTATAATAACTGCGTTGGACGTTTATTCGGATAAATATAAGTTATCAGGCAAAATTGATATATACGATATGGAAAAGCAATTGCTTATTGAGAGGAAAAAACATATTAGTAAGATATACGATGGATATGTTTTTCAATTATATGCACAGTATTATGCATTGACAGAAATGGGGTATGCTGTTCAAAAATTAGAGATAAGAAGTTTAGATGATAATAAGAAATATAAGATTAATTTGCCAGATGAAGATTTATTGATGAAAAATCGATTTGAAGAATTGATTGATACAATGAGGTCTTTTGATTTGAATGAGTTTTATCAGTCAAATATTGAAAAATGTAAGAAATGTATTTATGAAGATGCATATGACAGGTCTTTAAATATGGGGGATTGATATGTTAAATGCAAATGATTTTAAAAAGAAGCAGATAGTTTTTTTATTTACAAATGAAGGTGACAAATTATCATTTTTAAATGATAACATAATAGTGAAAAATAAAGAAGGAGGAATAAAATATCAATCAACATGCTACAGATTGTTTATGATATGTGTAGTTGGTAATATCTCAATAACAAGTGGTTTAATACAGAGAAGTAAAAAGTTTGGCTTTTCTATATGCCTAATGACTACTACATTTAAGGTGTATGAAATATTGGGAGCGAGGATGGAAGGAAATACCTTGTTAAGAAAGCACCAGTATGAATATACAGAAAATGATATAGGCAGGAAAATAGAACAGAATAAAATCAAGAATCAATCTCAAATATTAAAAAATATTAGAGGAAAGAATCAAATAATGAAAGAAGGCATTGAATTATTAGATAAAATGGTAGTTCAATTAGAACAGCAATTGGAATATTTAGAGGTAATGGGAATAGAAGGCAATGCTGCAAGAGTGTATTTTTCCAGAGTATTTGATAATGTTGATTGGAAAGGAAGAAAACCAAGAATTAAAAATGATTATGTAAATGTAACATTAGATATTGGATATACCATGCTGTTTAATATTGTGGATGCCATATTGCAGGTTTATGGATTTGACACATATTACGGGGTATTTCATAAATGCTTTTACATGAGAAAATCATTGGTTTGTGACTTGATGGAACCAATAAGACCGGTTGTTGATTATCAGGTAAGAAAATCAATAAATCTTGGACAATGTAAAGAAAATGATTTCGAAGTTATTAATAATAGATGGTGCTTAAAATATAAGTCTAATCCGCAATATATACAGTTCTTAATGAATGCAATATTGGAATATAAAGATGATATATTTTTATACATTCAACAATATTATAGATTTTTTATGAAAAGAAAAAGTGTAAGTGAGATACCTGTGTTTATAATTCATTAGAGGTGAAAATGATAATAGTAAGTTACGATATTTCGGATGATAAATTAAGAACAAATTTTGCAAAATATTTGTCTAAATTCGGTCACAGGATACAGTATTCGGTTTTTGAAATTGACAATAGCACTAGAATATTAGATAATATAATCAGTGATTTGAAGAATAAGTATGAGAAGAGATTTAGTCAGGAAGACAGTGTTATGATCTTTAAATTATCTTCAAGTTGTGAAGTACTAAGGTTTGGATATGCAAAAAATGATGAAAAAGATTTTATTATTATTACATAATGCAAACATGGGCTTTGATAAAGTATTATTTAAAGGTTATTCAATAAAATATGAAAAAATACACAAATAAATTGTTTTTTATAAGGTTATATGCTTAATAATTTGTTTAATTTGACGAATTAAGAGTTTGAATAACCTTAAATAATTTCTACTTTGTAGATACTTGCTCTAATGTGGTGTATTCCATAGTTTGAATAACCTTAAATAATTTCTACTTTGTAGATTCGTTAGTACGCATAGCTAAAGCCTGAGTTTGAATAACCTTAAATAATTTCTACTTTGTAGATTTAAAAAGAGAACAGCATAAGAGAACATGTTTGAATAACCTTAAATAATTTCTACTTTGTAGATGACAAGTATTTTCTTGCAGTTTTTAACGCAAAAAGTAAGCCTGATAAAAAGATAATTTAGGGCAGTGGGGATAGAAAGAGTGATGCTGATTATAAGAAAATGGTATACAATCTGCTTCCTGGATCTAATAAAATGCTGCCTAAGGTATTCTTTTCAAAAAAAGGCATAAAAACATTTAAACCATCAGAGTATATAATTTCAGGTTACTATTGTAGATGTTAATCTTGCAAGCCTTATGGGCGTGTTGAATAACCCTTAATAATTTCTATACCAACACCTACTATAACTGCATTTTACGCATGATTAGTAGGTGTTTTTTCTGCTTTTCAAGCAATTCGCAACGAAAAATCCAAGAAATAACCTACTATTTAATGAAACCTGAGTCATTTAGTATGTTTTTTAGAATATAAAACTCTTTTTTAGTGCAAAAATGACCTACGAAATTATGATGATAAGGCAATCTAGTAGGTTATTGAATAATCATGTGGTGAGTGAGCTAAGCTCAAGTGCGATATTTAACATCATTTAAGTTTCAACCAGTAAGTATGGAAATAAAACGGTTACAAAATGGATATTTATTTACTATATTTTGGTTGACTAATGGATATACAACTCTTATAATGAGTATAGAAATTATATTTAATCATGTACGGATATTCATGTTTTGATTGGAGAGGGTTATATGACAATTAATGAGATGAAAGAGAAGAAGAAGGAAAAAGGATATTCATATGCCAAGATAGCTGAATTGTCTGGGGTGCCTCTGGGAACAGTGCAGAAGATTTTTTCTGGGGAAACAGAGAGTCCGCGATATGATACTCTTACAGCACTGGAACAGGTTTTTAATGAACAGTTGGAAGTAAGGGAGCCGGGTGGATTATATAAGGCAAGAAAGAATGGTGAATACACTATTGATGATTACAGGGCACTGCCTGATGAACAGAGAGTGGAGCTGATTGACGGATACTTTTACGATATGGCTTCGCCTACTTTCGGACATCAGTCGATTGGTGGAGAGATTCACAGGCAGATTGCTAATTATATTATGGAACTTGGTGGAAACTGCCGTCCATTTATAGCACCTGTAGATGTACAGCTTGATTGTGATGAGAGGACTATGGTTCAGCCGGACGTAGGAATAGTATGCGATACATCTAAGATTAAGAGATTTGGTATATATGGTGCACCGGATTTTGTTGTGGAGGTCGTTTCTTCGTCTACCAAGAAGAAGGATTATGCATTGAAGCTTTCCAAGTATATGGAGGCTGGAGTGCGTGAATACTGGATACTGGACTTTGCGCAGGAGAAGGTCCTTGTGTATTTCTTTGAGAGTGATGTATATCCGGTGATATATGGATTTGATAAGCCGGTTCCGGTGAATATATATAATGGAGAACTTAAGATTGATTTTACCAATATTGTGAGATGGCTTAAAGAAGGCATGGAATAAAACTTGGAGAAAGGAAATGATATGGCACATAGTAATCCGATAACAATCGGCATGCTGGCACATGTTGATGCAGGAAAGACGACGCTGTCAGAGGCGATACTATATAGTGCGGGAAGCATAAGAAAATTAGGACGAGTTGATAATCAGGATACATTTCTTGATACAGGGGATATGGAGAGAGCAAGAGGAATCACCATATTCTCAAAGCAGGCGGCTTATAATTATAACGGAAGTTCATACACGCTGCTTGATACACCAGGGCATGTTGATTTCTCGGCTGAGACAGAGAGAACATTGTGGGTGCTTGACGCAGCGGTTCTTGTAATAAGCGGAATGGACGGAGTACAGGGGCATACAGAGACTTTGTGGAGTCTGCTTAAGAGACTTGGCATACCTGTATTTATATTTGTCAATAAGATGGACCAGCAGGGAACGAACAGGGCAAGAATTATGGAGCAGCTAAAGAACAGGCTGTCAGAGTCATGCGTGGATTTTAATAATATAGATTACGAAGAAGTTGCAATGTGCCATGAAGAGGCACTTGAGCAGTTTCTTGAATCTGCACATGTAGATGATGCCCTTATGAGCCGCATGATTATGGAAAGAAAAATGTTTCCTGTATATTTTGGTTCGGCACTCAGAATGAACGGAGTTGAGGAACTTATAAATGGAATTGATACATATGTAAGCTGTCCTGATTACGGCGAAGAGTTCTCGGCAAAGGTGTATAAGATTACAAGAGATGACAGAGGAGAAAGACTTACACATCTTAAAGTATGCGGTGGTTCTTTAAAATCAAAAATGCTTATTGGCAATGAAAAAGTCAACCAGATAAGAGTCTATGCAGGAGATAAGTTTACAAGCATTAATGAAGCAGTTGCAGGAACTGTATGTGCTGTGACAGGACTTTCAGAGACTAAGGCAGGTCAGTTTATTGGAGCAGGCGGAGAGGATAATATACCTGTGCTTGAGCCGGTACTTAATTACAAGCTTAATCTTCCGGCAGGGACAGATCCGGTGGCACTTCTTTCAAAGCTTCGTACACTAGAGGAGGAAGAACCTGAGCTTCATGTTGAATGGGACGAGAACTTCAAAGAAATACATGTAAGCGTAATGGGACCGGTGCTTATTGAGGTGCTGACCAATATTATTAAGACAAGATTTGGTGTAGATGTAACATTTGGTGAAGGAAGCATTGTATATAAAGAGACAATTAAGAATAAGGCGTATGGTATCGGACATTTCGAGCCTTTAAGACATTATGCGGAGGTTCATCTGCTGCTTGAACCGGGTGAGCCGGGAAGCGGCATGAGATACGAATGTCATTGCAGTGAGGATATACTTGATAAGAACTGGCAGAGGCTTGTGTATACACATTTGTGTGAAAAAATGCATAGAGGAGTGCTTACAGGTTCTGAACTCACGGACATGAAGATTACGCTGGTTGCAGGAAGGGCGCATCCAAAGCATACGGAAGGCGGAGATTTCAGGCAGGCAACCTACAGAGCTGTAAGGCAGGGGCTTATGCAGGCAGAATCAGTATTGTTAGAGCCATTCTACGCATTTTCACTTGAGGTAAAGAGAGATTATGTCGGCAGGGCAATGACCGACTTCGAGAGAATGGGTGCAGCATTTAACATGCAGGAGGCTGATGGTGATAATGTTGTTATCACAGGTGAAGGTCCGGTTTCAGTGATTGGTAATTATCAGGCAGAGGTTAATGCCTATACCAAGGGAACAGGCAGACTTGCTCTTAAGATGGCAGGCTACAGACCATGCCATAATACAGAAGAGGTTATTGAACGATTCGGATATGAGCCTGAGCGTGATACAAGAAATCCGGTAGATTCAGTATTCTGTGCAGGCGGTTCGGGATATGTTGTGCCGTGGAATGAAGTAAGAGAGCATGCACATGTCGAGATAGCCGTGACGGATTCCGGGGTTGCCGGTGGACAGTCTGACAGGGAGGTCAAGCTTACGGCAAAGCAGGCTTCAAGAACAGTGTCTGACGAGTGGATTGGAACAGACGAGGTAGACAGAATCTTGAACGAAACATATTTTTCTAACAGCAGAGGCGATAATGAAAGAAGAAAGTTATCGAAAAGAAAAGCTGACACAGCAGTTGGAAGATATGTTACAGGCGGTAATGCCAATGTTAAAAACCCTCCTAAAGCACCTGAATATAATCCAGATAAGAAGAGTTTTCTTCTTGTTGACGGATATAATATAATACATGCATTTAAGGAGCTATCAGAGCTTGCACAGGTCAATCTTGACAGTGCAAGAGGCAGGCTGCTTGATATACTGTGTAATTATCAGGCGATGAAGGGATGCGAATTGATTGTGGTATTTGACGCATACAGAGTGCCTGGACATGATGAGGAGTTTATAGATTTTCATAATATTCATGTTGTATTTACTAAGACAGCGGAAACTGCTGACCATTATATAGAAAAATTTGCACATGAGAATGGAAAGAAATATAATGTAACGGTGGCAACATCAGATGGTGTAGAACAGGTAATTATAAGAGGACAGGGATGCCTGCTTATATCTGCCAGAGAGTTCGAGAAAGAGATAGCTGCGATGGAGGAACACCTACGCGAAAACTACCTTAATAAGACATATTGATGATAACACATATATTTAAAACGAGGTGACATACGATGAGTACATTATGGGTTGTTGGTGATTCAACATTAAGTTCTTTTGATGACAAATACTATTATCCAAGATATGGATACGGAACCAAGCTTGGCTGTTATCTTAACAGCAAGGTGCAGGTTAATAATCTTGCACTTTCAGGAAGAAGCAGCTTAAGCTTTACTAAGGAAGAGAATTATAAGGAGCTTCTTGCAGGCATGAAAGCAGGAGATTTTCTTATAATCGGATTTGGACATAATGATGAGAAAACTGAGGCAGGAAGATATACAAGCCCGATAGGCGGCAGGGATAAGAAAGGCACATTTGCAGCATCATTATATGACAATTATATTAAGCCGGCACTTGATGTTTCATGTACACCAATACTGTGTACACCTATTGTAAGAAGAACTGCAACAGGAGAGTGGACAAAGCAGGAGCTTCACATAACTGATGACGCTGCACAGTTTAAGGGAGGGGATTATTCACAGGCAGTCCGTGACCTTGCAAGAGACCTTGGAATCGTCTGCGTTGATATGACTGAAAAGACAAAGGCTTTATATGAAGAGTTAGGACCAGAAGAGACAATTTATCTTCACGCATGGCCATCTAATAAAGAAGTAAGTGTTGACAATACACACACTAATATATGGGGCGGCAGGGTTAATGCTTTCCTTGTTATGCAGGAGCTTGAAAAGGCTGGAATATCAGGACTTTCAGAGAATATAGTTAATATAAGGGCAGATGAACCGCTTCCAGACAAGAACAGATATCTTGAAAAAAATGCTTCATACAAGCCGGTAGTGTTCAGCGATGAGCTTGCTGACAGCAAGAACTTCAAAGATGCATATGGATTCAAAGGCACAGTATTCGGTGATGTTACAACTCTGCCAACGGAATCTGATAATTATATACTTGAAGAAGTTCCAGGGGGAATACACATCGCGGTTAAGAATAATGATGGCAAGATATCTGCCGTTACAGACGGAATTGCAATGTACTATAAGAAGATTCCTGTAAATGTGAACTTTACCCTTAAGGCTAAGATGACAATTAATGATTATTTCTATAACAATCAGGTGTCATTTGGGCTTATGGTAAGAGATGACATGTATATTGATAAGAAAATGCCAGATGTACTTGGCGATTATATAGCGGCAGCGCCACTTAACCTTACTTATAAAGACCAGGCATGGAGCTGTTTTGCAAGAAAGAACAGCGGACTTATGCAGGGAAGTGTGACAGGAAGAGAACTTAAACCAGGTGATACAGTAGAAGTATGTATAAAGTCTAATCCGGACGGATATGCAGTAAAATTAGGCGATGGAGAGTTCTTAACAGGCGGATTTGATTTTAAGCTGACAGCCGTAGACCCTAAGCATGTATACGCAGGATTCTTCGTTTCGAGAAATGCGGATGTTACATTTACGGATATAGAATATACAGAGAATTAATACAATTTTTATATATGATTGTATTTAATTTTACATAGGAAAATGTTACAATTACATCAGAAATATCGTGAAAAATAGCGTTGACGCGGAAATGAGGTATATTATGAAACTAACATTTTTAGGCGCGGATCATGAGGTAACAGGAAGCTGTCATTTCTTACAGGCGGCAGGTCTTAATATTCTTGTAGACTGCGGTATGGAACAGGGCAATGATGTATATGAAAACCAGGAACTTCCTATTGCAGCATCTGATGTGGATTGCATATTGCTGACGCATGCACACATTGACCATTCAGGTCTTATTCCTCTTATGTATGTGAATGGATTCAGGGGACAGGTGTATTCAACATCAGCTACGGCACAGCTGTGTGAGATAATGTTAAGAGACAGCGCACATATTCAGATGTTTGAAGCTGAATGGAGAAACCGGAAGGCTGCCAGATCAGGAGGAAAACTCAAGGAATTTGTTCCACTGTATGATATGGATGCAGCAGTTAATGTCTGCAAGCAGTTCGTAGGCTGTGAGTATGACAGGGTATATGATATTGCAGAAGGAATTAAGATAAGATTTACAGATGTAGGACATCTTCTTGGTTCAGCAAGTATTGAGGTATGGGCAACAGAGAAGACAGAGAATGGTGATGTAACAGAGAAGATTGTGTTTTCGGGTGATATAGGTAATATTAACAAGCCGATAATTAAAGACCCGAAGCATGTCAGGGATGCCGACTATGTAGTTATGGAGTCAACTTATGGTAACAGAAGCCACGGAGGAACTCCTAATTATGTGGAAGATTTAACTGATATATTTAAGAGAACATTTGAAAGAGGCGGTAATGTTGTTATTCCGTCCTTTGCAGTAGGAAGAACTCAGGAACTGCTTTATATCATAAGAAAGATTAAAGAAGATAATCTCGTTGGCAGAGATTTTGATGTATATATGGATAGTCCACTTGCTATTGAAGCGACGAACATATTTATTAAGAATGTGGAGAGCTGCTTTGATGATGATGCAGTAGAACTTGTAAGAAAGGGGATTAATCCGCTTTCATTTCCAGGACTTAAGTATGCAACTACGGGTGATGAATCAAAGCAGATTAACTTTGATCCTAATCCTAAGGTTATTATTTCTTCATCAGGTATGTGTGAAGCGGGAAGAATAAGACATCACCTGAAGCATAATTTGTGGAGACCAGAGTGTACAATTGTATTTGTCGGTTATCAGGCTGTTGGAACAACAGGCCGTATAATAGTTGATGGTGCAGAGGAGATTAAACTTTTTGGCGAACCGATACAGATAAAGGCAGAGATTGTACAGCTTAAGGGTTCAAGTGGTCATGCTGATAAAGATGGGCTTCTTTGTTGGATTAATGCATTTGACACAAAGCCTAAAAAGGTGTTTGTTGTGCATGGCGAAGACAGTGTGTGTGACGAGTTTACGGAATGCCTTAAAGAAGAATATGGTTATGATGCCATGGCACCATATACAGGCGGAAGTTATGACCTTATTGCAGACAGAGTTATCTCTGAAGGTGTTAAGGAAAGAAAGACTAGAAGAACGACGAGTACACAGCGTGGTAAAACTGTATTTGACAGACTTGTTGCTGCTGGAAAGCGCCTCATGACAGTTATTACACACAATGAGGGTGGTACGAATAAAGATCTGGCTAAGTTTACAGATCAGATTAATGCATTATGTGATAAATGGGACAGGTGATTATGATGAAGATGCTGTTTGTTTTTAATCCAAACTCAGGAAAAGCTCAGATTAAGAACCAGCTGATGAAGATAATACAGGTGTTTTCTAAGGCTGGATATGAGATTACTGTATATCCGACTAAGGCATCGCTTGATGGCTATCAACACATTTTAGATAATGAAGGCAGGTATGATGTCATAACATGTAGTGGTGGAGATGGTACTCTTAATGAAACGGTTGCGGCTGTTCTTAAGTATAAAGGAGAGAAGCCGCCGATAGGGTATATTCCTAGTGGAACAACGAATGATTTTGCTGCGAGTCTGGGAATTCCAAGAAATATGACGAAGGCCGCTGTTAATATAGCAAAGGGTAAACGTTTTCCTTGTGATGTAGGAATTGTAAATGGAGAACGCTCATTTAATTATGTTGCTGCATTTGGGGCGTTTACAAGGGTTTCTTATGGAACTCCACAGAATCTTAAGAATATACTTGGACATCAGGCTTATGTAATTGAAGCAGTCAGAAGCTTATCAACTATTAAATCACAGTATATGCGTGTATATTCTGAGGAGATGAATGTTGAGGGCAATTTTGTATATGGAATGATAAGCAATACAGATTCAGTTGGTGGAATAAAGAATCTTACCGGCAATGATGTTAATCTGCAGGATGGATTATTTGAAGTTACCCTGATAAGAGAACTTAACAATCCTATAGCAGTCCAATCGCTTATTAATGCTTTTATAACTAAAGATCTTAGCAAATGTGACTGGGTATGTACATGGAAGACCAGCTCTGTAAGGTTCGAATCACCACAGCCTGTATCATGGACACTTGATGGTGAATATGGTGGAGAACATACAGAAATAAAGTTTTCTGTTAAGGAGAAAGCGGTTGATTTCCTGATAGGAGGAGTACCTGCTAATAACTAATAGATAATCATTAATAATATAAAGTGATAAAACCTTGTAAATTAGTACGTTGGGTTTTGTCACTTTATTTTTTTACTAATTTTACGCCGACAGGTAAAAATCATACACAATTTAGAAACAATTCAACTTCTATGCTTAAAAACAGGCAGGGATTAAGTGTGAAACATATAATGATAAATAAAGATAATATTACATTTTAAGAGATAATATTGTGACAAATTGTGTAATTGTCTGATAATTATAATAAACAATAGTAATAGTTAAATTATCAGACAATTGCGGCAAAAAAATATTTACAAAATCCATAAAACAGGAGTATATTATGTGCAAGCAAAGCTTTAGAATATACGAAAGGATGATTAGACTTATGGAAAATGAAATCAAACAGCCTGGTCTTTACAGATCTGAACTTGAGCATGATGCCTGTGGTATCGGAGCTATTGTAAGTATTAATGGAATTAAGACACATCAGACAGTATCTGATGCTTTAAGCATTGTAGAAAATCTTGAGCATAGAGCTGGTAAAGATGCAGAAGGAAAGACTGGTGATGGTGTTGGTATCCTTCTTCAGATATCACACAAATTCTTTAAGAAAGCCGTAAAGCCATTAGGAATTGAGCTTGGGGATGAGCGCGATTATGGCGTTGGAATGTTTTTCTTCCCACAGGATGAACTGGCAAGAAACAGAGCCAAGAAGATGTTCGAAATCATTGTTGAGAAGGAAGGACTTGAATTCTTAGGTTGGAGAGATGTTCCAACATTTCCTAATGTCCTTGGTAAAAAGGCAGTTGACTGTATGCCATATATCATGCAGGGATTTGTAAAAAGACCTGCCAATGCAGCTAAAGGAATTGAGTTCGACAGAAGACTTTATGTTGCAAGACGAGTATTTGAGCAGACAGCAGAAGATACAACTTACGTATGTTCATTATCAAGCAGAACGATTGTATACAAAGGTATGTTCCTTGTAGGACAGCTTCGTCAGTTCTTTGGTGACCTTGAAAATCCTGATTATGAGTCAGCTATTGCACTTGTTCATTCAAGATTCTCAACTAACACTAACCCAAGCTGGGAGAGAGCTCATCCTAACAGATTCATGGTACATAATGGTGAGATTAATACTATCAAGGGTAATGCCGACAGAATGTTAGCAAGAGAAGAGACAATGACATCTCCATATCTTGAAGATGAGATGTCAAAGATTACTCCGGTTGTTAATACTAATGGTTCAGATTCAGCAATGTTAGATAACACACTTGAGTTCTTTGTTATGAACGGCATGCCGCTTCCACTTGCTGTTATGATTACAATTCCTGAGCCTTGGATTAACAATGGTGCAATGGCACAGGAGAAGAAGGACTTCTACCAGTATTATGCAACAATGATGGAGCCTTGGGATGGTCCGGCTTCTATCGCATTTACAGATGGAGATTACTTCGGAGCAGTGCTTGACCGTAATGGTCTTCGTCCTTCAAGATATTATATCACTAACGATGGTTATCTTATTCTTTCTTCAGAGGTTGGTGCACTTCCAATCCCAGAGAGCAGAATTAAGTTAAAGGACAGATTAAGACCTGGAAAAATGCTTCTTATAGATACAGTTAAGGGCGAACTTATAGAGGATGATAAGCTTAAGGAAGAATATGCAACTAAGAACCCTTATGGTGAGTGGCTTGACAGCAATCTTATACAGCTTAAGGATTTAAAGATTCCTAACAAGAAGGTTCCTGTTCATACTAAGGAAGAAAGAGCAAGACTCCAGAAAGCATTTGGCTATACATACGAGGATTTCAAGACATCAATACTTCCTATGGCTCTTAACGGAACAGAGCAGACAGGTGCTATGGGTATTGATACTCCACTTGCAGTACTTTCTAATAAGCATCAGCCACTGTTTAATTATTTCAAACAGTTATTTGCACAGGTTACTAACCCACCAATTGATTCAATAAGAGAGAAGGTTGTTACATCAACAACTGTTTATCTTGGAACAGAGGGTAATATTCTTGAGGAAAAGGCTGAGAATTGCAAACAGTTAAGAATTAATGATCCAATCCTTACTAACACAGACCTTCTTAAAATTAAGAATATGAATGTTGAAGGATTTAAGGTAGAGACTATTCCTATTATATATTACAAGAATACTTCACTTGAAAGAGCTATCGACCACTTATTTGTTGAGGTTGACAGAGCACACAGAGAAGGTGCTAATATCATTATTCTTTCAGACAGAGGTGTTGATGAGAACCATGTTGCTATTCCTTCATTACTTGCGGTTGCTGCATTACAGCAGTATCTTGTACAGACTAAGAAGAGAACAAGCATGGCTGTAATCTTAGAGAGTGGTGAGCCAAGAGATGTCCATCATTTTGCGACTCTTCTTGGATATGGTGCTTCTGCAATTAACCCATATCTTGCACAGGAGAGTATTCAGGAGCTTATCGACCTTAATATGCTTGACAAGGATTATTATGCAGCAGTTGATGATTACAATAAGGCAATTATCACAGGTATTGTTAAGATTGCTGCCAAGATGGGTATTTCAACAATCCAGTCATATCAGGGTGCTAAGATATTTGAGGCAATTGGAATTAATTCAGATGTTATAGATAAATACTTTAAGGGTACAGTTTCAAGAATTGAAGGCGTGTCACTAAAGGATATTCAGGAAGATGTTGAGACACTTCACTCTAAGGCATTTGATCCACTTGGACTTTCTACAGATACTACTCTTGACAGCTCAGGCACTCATAAGATGAGAAGCGGCAAGGAAGAACATCTGTATAACCCACAGACAATACATTTGTTACAGCTTGCTACAAGAACAGGAGATTACAAGACATTTAAGGAATATACAGCTCTTGTTAATAAGGAAGAGGGCGTTAAGAACTTAAGAGGTCTTATGAACATTAAGTTCCCTAAGAAGGGAATCAGCATTGATGAGGTTGAAAGTGTTGATTCTATCGTAAGAAGATTCAAGACTGGTGCTATGTCATATGGTTCAATATCAAGAGAGGCACATGAAACTATGGCTATTGCCATGAACATGCTTCATGGTAAGTCTAACTCAGGTGAAGGTGGAGAGGACATTGACAGATTAAAGGTTGGTCCGGATGGTCTTAACAGATGCTCTGCAATCAAGCAGGTTGCATCAGGAAGATTCGGCGTTACTTCTAGATACCTTGTAAGCGCACAGGAGATTCAGATTAAGATGGCACAGGGCGCTAAGCCGGGTGAAGGTGGACATCTTCCAGGAAAGAAGGTGTATCCTTGGATTGCAAAGACTCGTCTTTCAACTCCGGGTGTTGCGCTTATTTCACCACCACCACATCATGATATATATTCAATCGAGGATCTGGCACAGCTTATATACGACCTTAAGAATGCTAACAAGAATGCAAGAATATCAGTCAAGCTTGTTTCAGAAGCTGGTGTTGGTACAGTTGCATCAGGTGTTGCCAAGGCGGGCGCACAGGTAATTCTTATTTCTGGTTATGACGGAGGTACTGGTGCAGCTCCAAGAAGCTCTATACATAATGCCGGACTTCCATGGGAATTAGGTCTTGCAGAGGCACATCAGACACTTACAATGAACGGACTGCGTAATAAGGTTATTATTGAGACAGATGGTAAGTTAATGAGCGGAAGAGACGTTGCTATCGCAGCAATGCTTGGTGCAGAGGAATTCGGATTTGCAACAGCTCCACTTGTAACTATGGGCTGCGTAATGATGAGAGTATGTAACCTTGATACATGCCCTGTTGGTGTTGCAACACAGAATCCTGAGCTTCGTAAGAGATTTACAGGTAAGCCAGAATATGTTGTTAATTTCATGAGATTCATTGCACAGGAACTCCGTGAGATAATGGCTGACTTAGGAATTAAGACACTTGATGAGCTGGTAGGAAGAACAGATTTGCTTGAGCAGAAGAATGTTGCCAAGAGCGGACGTTCAGCAGAGATTGATTTATCACAGATTCTTGACAATCCATATGTTAAGCAGACAAAGATACATTATGATAAGAAAAATGTATTTGATTTCGAACTTGAGAAGACAGTTGATGAAAAGATTTTACTTAAGAAGTTCGAATCTGCCATGGAGACAGGAAGCAAGAGAAGTCTTGAAATCGATGTTGCCAATACAGACCGTACATTAGGAACACTTCTTGGCGCTGAGATTACAAGAAGATTTGATGATAAGCTTGATGATGATACATATACAGTAAAATGTAATGGCGCAGGCGGACAGAGCTTTGGTGCATTTATTCCTAAGGGACTTACACTTGAACTTGTAGGTGATAGTAACGATTACTTTGGTAAGGGACTTTCAGGTGGAAAGCTTATTGTATATCCACCAACAGGAAGTACTTATAAGGAAGACGAAAATATCATCATCGGTAATGTTGCATTATATGGTGCTACAAGTGGTAAGGCGTTCATCAATGGTGTTGCCGGAGAAAGATTCTGTGTAAGAAATTCAGGTGCAACAGCAGTTGTTGAGGGAACTGGTGACCACGGCTGTGAATATATGACAGGTGGTACAGTAGTAGTCTTAGGCAAGACTGGCAAGAACTTTGCTGCTGGTATGAGCGGTGGAATTGCTTATGTTCTTGATGAAGACACAAGTCTTTACAAGAGAGTTAATAAGCAGCTCGTTTCAATGGAAGCAGTTTCTAACAAATATGATGTCCTTGAGTTAAAGCAGCTTATAACAGAACATGTTGCTTATACTAATTCTAAGAAGGGCAAGGAAATACTTGATAACTTCGGAGAATATCTTCCAAAGTTCAAGAAAATCATGCCACATGATTATAAGAAGATGCTTAACATGATAGTACAGATGGAAGAAAAAGGACTTAGCAGCGAACAGGCTCAGATAGAAGCATTCTATGCGGCTACCAAGTAGGGTGCGCAAGATGTAGAAAAAGGACAGTGCAGGTTTACCTGCAGCTGTACTTGTTCTGTATCTTGCATAGGCGACGCAGTCGCGACTGACAAAAGCGAAGCTTTTGGAAGTGCACCCGTAGGGACAGTGCAAGTTTATAACGTACATGAAAGGAGCTAACCATGGGAAAGCCAACAGGATTTTTAGACTATGAAAGAGTTGAAGCCACAGCGGTTTCACCTAAGGAAAGAATAAAGAATTTTAATGAATTTCATACACCTCTGTCAGAAGATGAGCAGAGAAAGCAGAGTTCACGCTGCATGGATTGTGGCGTACCATTCTGCCAGTCTGGTATGACAATAAAGGGAATGACTAGCGGATGTCCTCTTAATAATCTTATTCCGGAATGGAATGATCTTCTTTACACAGGAAACTGGGAACAGGCATATCACAGGTTACATAAGACAAGTAACTTCCCTGAATTTACAAGCCGTGTGTGTCCTGCACTCTGTGAGAAAGCATGTACATGCGGACTTAATGGCAAGGCAGTATGTACCAAAGAGAATGAAATGGCAATCATTGAACATGCATATGCCAAAGGTTATGCGAAAGCAAATCCTCCTAAGGTAAGAACTAAGAAGAGAATTGCTGTAGTAGGTTCAGGCCCTGCCGGACTTGCTGTAGCAGACCAGTTAAATCAGAGAGGACACAGTGTTACTGTATATGAAAGAGCTGACCGTATCGGTGGACTTTTAAGATATGGCATTCCTAATATGAAGCTTGAAAAGCATATAATTGACAGAAAGCTTGATATTATGAAGGAAGAAGGCATTGAGTTCGTAACTAATGCAAATGTTGGTGAGAACATTAAGGCTAAGAAGCTTATGGCAGATTATGATGCTGTAGTACTTGCGTGTGGTGCTGCTAATCCAAGAGATATCAATGCTCCTGGAAGAGATGCCAATGGAATATATTTTGCAGTAGATTTCCTTACAGCAACTACAAAGAGTCTTCTTGATTCAGGACTTAAGGATGGCAGATACATTTCTGCAAAGGATAAAAATGTTATCGTTATCGGTGGTGGTGATACAGGTAATGACTGTGTCGGAACATGTATAAGACACGGCTGTAAGTCGGTAACACAGCTTGAGATGATGCCAAAAGCACCAGATGAGCGTGCGGAGAACAATCCTTGGCCACAGTGGCCTTTAGTCTGCAAGACAGATTACGGTCAGGAAGAAGCAATTGCAGTATTCGGACATGATCCAAGAATATATACAACTACAGTTAAGGAATTCAAGAAGGATAAGAAGGGTAATCTTACAAGTGTTGTTACAGTAAAGCTTGAGTCTAAGACTGATGAAAAGACAGGAAGAAGAATGATGGTCCCTGTGGAGGGAACAGAAGCAGAGCTTCCATGTGAGCTTGTACTGATAGCAGCAGGTTTCCTGGGTTCACAGAAATATGTCACAGACGCATTTGGAGTTGAACTTACAGAAAGAACTAATGTAAAGACAGCAGCAGACGGATTTGAAACAAGTGTACCGGGTGTATTTACAGCAGGAGATATGCATACAGGACAGTCACTCGTTGTGAAAGCTATAAGACAGGGAAGAGACTGTGCAAGAGCAGTTGATTACTACCTTATGGGATATACTAATCTTTAATTTATGATTATCAGAATATGGCATGGATGATATGAAAACGGCTTAGATAAGCGTTTTCTGTGGCATCCGTGCCATATTTTAGTCTTAGTTAATGGTTGTTTTTATAAGTTTTATGGTGTATATTAGTCTCTGATATGGGAATTACAATATGAGGAAGCGGAGGAGATAATATGCTGACAGTGATGATTCTTTTGGATTCTGTGGAGAAGGTTCAAAGGTTTGTAAGTACAATTAGTAAGTACTCATGTGGGTTTGATGTTGAATCAGGATATAGCTGTGTTGATGGCAAATCATTAGTTGGTTTGTTCAGTCTGGATATCAGTAAACCATTACAGCTTACAATTAATGACGGAGAAGGCGAGATTGAGGATGTATTAAGGGATATACAGGAGTTCATGGAATACTAATTAAATATATCAGGAGAATAATAAGTTGAAGAAATTACTAGCAGTTATACTTTCGGTTATTATGGTATTTTCATTTGCGGCATGTGCAGGAAAATCAGCTAATAACGAAGGTGAGAGTCAGACAGAAGAGACAACAACAATAAGAATCGGAGCTATGGCAGGGCCTACAGCAATGGGAATGGTTAAGCTGCGTAAAGATTCAGAGAATGGCAATACTAAGAACACATATGCATTTGAAGATTTTGCTACAGATGCATCTGCATTTGTAACATCACTTGCAACCGGAGAGATTGATATAGCAGCTGTTCCATCTAATCTTGCAGCTAATATATATAATAAGACGGAAGGTAAGGTCCAGGTTGTTGCTGTTAATACACTGGGTGTTCTTAATCTTGTAGAAAGAGGCAACACTGTCAACAGTATCAGCGACCTTAAGGGTAAGACTATATATGCTACAGGAATGGGTGCAGTGCCGGAATATACCATAAGATATATTCTTTCAGGTAACGGACTTGATGCCGACAAAGATGTTAATATTGTGTGGTGTTCAGATACAACAGAAGCACTTTCTAAGTTAAAGTCAGAAGATGGTGCAATTGCTGTTCTTCCACAGCCTTTTGTTACAGCAGCAAGTGCCCAGATTAGTGGTTTAAGAGTTGTTATGGATCTTAATGAAGCATGGGAGAAGATTAATAATAATTCTAAGATTGTTACAGGTGTAATTGTTGTAAGAAAAGAATTTGCTGAAAAATATCCAGAACAGCTTAAGAAGTTCATTGATGAATATAACGAAAGTGTTGCATATACTTCAAGCAATATTGATGAGACAGCACAGCTTATTGCTGAGTATGGAATTGTTGCATCAGAAGCAATAGCTAAGAAAGCTCTTCCTAAGTGCCATATTGTATGCTATATTAATAATAACATGAGAAGTGCACTAGAAGGGTTCTTACAGGTGTTATATGACCAGAATCCTAAGTCGGTAGGTGGCAGTATGCCGAAAGATGATTTCTATTATGAATATTAATAAGAAGATATTGAATGTAATATATAAAGTGCTGGCAGTTATGCTGGCACTTATTTTATGGGAAATAGCTGCGCTAAAGATTGATTCACCGATATTATTAGTGACACCGGTACAGGTGCTTGGCAGATTATTTACTATATGGCATGAACCGGATTTTGCAGGAACTGTGTGGTTTACAATGTATCATATTGTCGGTGGATTTCTCGCAGGATTATTGTGTGGAATTATATGTGCAGTGCTTGCATATATATGTAAGCCTGTTGAATATATTCTGTGGCCGTGGATGGTTACAATTAAGGCAGTACCTGTTGCGTCTTTTGTGGTTATATGTCTTATATGGTTTACGGCAAAGAACCTGTCGGTGTTCATTGCATTTTTAATAGTTGTGCCTGTTATATACCAGAATACACTGACCGGTCTTAGAAGTACTGATAAAGGCATTAGGGAAATGGCAGATGTATTTCATATTCCTTGGATTCGCAGAATACGTTATATTATCATGCCACAGCTTTCACCTTATCTTATATCAGCAGGAAGAGTTACTGCTGGTATGGCTTGGAAAGCAGGAGTGGCAGCAGAGATTATCGGAATGCCCAAAGGTTCTGTTGGACAAATGCTTTATATGTCGAAAATATATCTTGATACGGATGATTTGCTGGCGTGGACGGTTATAATTGTTGTATTGAGTGTGATATTTGAAAAACTTGTTGTGCTTACTTTAAAAGCAGCACTAAAAAAATAGCGTTGACAATGTGAATATTGCCAACGCTATTTTTGCGTTAATTTTATTTGTGCATTGAAAATGCTGTTAAGTCATATTTACTTAAGTTGTCTGAAACATTACGGTCGTCTGCTTCGGCGAGCAGCTTGTCACGGTCTTTAGCAGCAAGAACAGGATTCTTTCCGCTTCTGTGACGGCTTGGTCCACCAACACAGCCGCCTTCACATACCATTCCCTCAATGAAATCTGCAGGGAGTTTTCCTACTTTAAGAAGTGTAAGTGCTTTCTTACATTCGGCAGCACCTGAGCATTTTTCTATATTGAATTTATCAGGGTCAGCACCTGCTTCACGCATACATTGTGCAACAGCAGCGGAAACACCGCCTCCGTTACCGAATCTTTTACCATATATGCTTGCCTGCTGGTCGCTGTTTTCCTCAGGCTCAAGAACTACTTCTTTAGCCCGCATCATTGCTCTGAATTCACCGATTGTAAGTACGAAATCAGCATTTCCCTGACCCTTATATTCCTGCTTTTCATTCTTCTTGGCTATACATGGTCCGATAAATACGGTTATTGTATCAGGATCTTCTGACTTAAGAAGTCTTGAAAGTGCAAACATAGGGGATATAGTTGTTGATATATGTTCTGCAAGCTCAGGATACTGTTTCTTAATCAGATTAACAAATGCAGGACAGCATGAGGTTGTAAGCTTCTTTCCTTCTTTAGCTGCTTCAAGCCATTCTTCTGCCTCGGCCTGTGCAGTAAGGTCTCCGCCAAGACCTACCTCATACATATCATTAAAGCCCAGCTTCTTGCATGCTGTGCGGATGCTGCTCATTGTTATTGTGTCTCCAAACTGTCCTTCAACAGCAGGTGCTACCATTGCAACGACTTTCTTTCCGTCTACGATTGCCTTTATTACATCAACTATATCTGTTTTAGAACCGATAGCACCGAATGGACAGGCGTGGATACACTGTCCGCACTGGATACATTTGTTTTCATCTATTTCACAGATGCCATTCTCATCCATTGTAATAGCATTGGCTGGACAGATTTTCTTACATGGCCTTATGAGGTCTGCGATTGCATTGTATGGACAGGCTTTGGCACACATGCCGCATTCCTTGCATTTGTCAGGGTCTATGTAGGCTCTGTCTCTTGTCATGCTTACAGCACCGAACTTACATGCCTGCTGGCAGGCTTTCATCATACATTTTCTGCAATTATCAGTTACGATATAGTGAGAAAGTGGACAGTCGGCACATGCGGCTTCAATTACCTGGATTATGTTATTGGCACCCGGATGGTCACTTTCTGTTGGACATTTGCCTTCTGCAAGGCGGATTCGCTGTCTTGCGATTTCTCTTTCTTTATATACACAACAGCGGAATCTTGCTTTAGGACCGGGAAACATCTTATATGCCAGTTCGTCCTTTTCTTCTTCAAACCTTCCTGCATATGCGAGCTTGGCAACTTCATACAGGATTTCATGCTTGATATTCTGAATAGTAGCATCATTAGATAACATAATGAAACCTCCTTTGTAATGATTGACAAAAAATTATCGATTACTAATTACTATAGCAGATTTTTTAAAATGATTCTATATAAATGTGGCATTTTTTCTCATTATATGTAATAATATTTTTGAAAATCAAAATATATAAAGGGGGATTAATTATGCCTTACATTCCAATTATTCCAATCATTATTGTGGTACTGCTTATATTGTTATTCGCATTTGTACCAATGAGATTATGGATTACAGCATTAGCATCAGGAAGCCATGTCGGTATAGGAACTCTTATCGGTATGAGACTGAGAAAGGTTCCGCCAGCAAGAATTGTGCTTCCACTTATTCAGGCAAGAAAAGCCGGATTACAGCTTAACACTAATCAGCTCGAGTCACATTATATGGCAGGTGGCCATGTAGATGCTGTTGTTAATGCACTTATTGCATCAAGCAGAGCTGGTATGAACATACCATTTGAGATGGCTGCAGCTATCGACCTTGCAGGTCGTGATGTTTTAGAGGCTGTCAGAATGAGTGTTAATCCTAAGGTTATTGAGACACCTAATATTTCAGCAGTTGCCAAGGATGGTATTGAACTGTTAGTTAAGGCAAGAGTTACTGTTAGAACTAATATTAACCAGTTGGTTGGTGGTGCAGGCGAGGCTACTGTAATTGCCAGAGTCGGTGAGGGTATTGTAACAACAGTTGGTTCAGCAGATTCGCACAAGAGCGTGCTTGAGAATCCTGATTCTATCTCTAAGGCTATATTGCAGAAGGGTCTTGATATTGGAACAGCATTCCAGATTCTTTCTATTGATATTGCGGATGTTGATATCGGAAGAAATATAGGTGCTCATCTTCAGAGTCTTCAGGCTGAGGCTGATAAGAATATTGCACAGGCTAAGGCTGAGGAGAGAAGAGCAGCCGCTGTTGCTCTTGAACAGGAGATGAAGGCAAGCGTTGTAGCTGCTGAGGCAGAAGTACCTAAGGCTTTGGCAGAAGCTTTAAGAACAGGCAGAATGGGCTTTAAGGATTATTATGATCTTCAGAATCTGAAGGCTGATACTAAGATGAGACAGTCGATAGCAGGAGAAACAGAGAAGCCGGCAACTATATAATGGACTTGTGAATTAAAAGGGAAAGCGGGTTTTATGGAAATATTAATTGTTTGGGCAGTGTTTGCTTTGATAATTATATCGAATATTAAGAAAGCTAAGAAAATGCAGAATGAGCGCATGCAGGAACACCAGCGGAATATGCAGGATCATAACCAGAATGTGCCAGAATATGGTCGTAATATGCATCAGATGCAGAATAACAGTTCCGGGAATGGCTCATTAAGCCATGGTGCTAATCTGAATAAGAAGAATGACAGCGATGCACAGTCTGCACCATACATGGTGAATTCTTATGGTGAAAAGCAGTACATTGATCCGTCTGTACAGACATATTCAGGTACTCAGAAGATGACAAGTGCAGAAACTGAAAAGCTTAAGCAGGAGATTCGTTCAAGAAATAACTTTAATGGAAAGAATATTACTTCGCATAGAGCAGAGGCACCGGTTCCGCAATATGTTACTCCACCGCCAGCAGCAGATAATGCTGCACCTGCAATGAAGACACTTGATAAAGCAGAATTTCATTCACCAGTTATGCAGGCAGGAAGCACAGGAACTTATTCTGATATGACAGGCGGACACACATTTACACAGTATGACTGCGGACATGAATATAATGATGAGATTGTTCCACAGAGTCAGACGGGAGGTAAAGCTATTCTTGATGACATTAAGTTTGATAAGAATGAGATGCGCAAGGCTTTTGTTATGCAGGAGATTTTGAAAAGGAAAGTTATATAATGGGTTATTAAAGGATACTGTTTGTGAGTTGACTCATGACAGTATCCTTTTTATATATCATAAAATGTTTTTATAGTTCTTCTAAAAAGAGCTTCAATAAATTTTTTTGTTTATCTGTAAGCATAGAAACATTTATTGTATTGGCGTTTGGCTTTTCAAAACCGACTAGATAATCAGTAGAACAATGGTAGAAACGCGCGAGTGCAATAAGCATTTCCAAACTTGGTGTGCGCTCTCCCTTTTCATAGTTCGAGATAACAGTTGGTGATACATTTAGAGCCAATGCAACTTCTCGTTGGGATAGTTTATGTGTTGTCCGTTGTTCCTGTAAACGTTCTCCTAAACCATTAATCATAGATTACCTCCACTATTTTTCTATGATTTTACATTCTATATTATATCCGTAGGCTAATATAAAAATGCTCATAGCATTGTATTGTTTGCTAAAAGATGATATAATTACGAAAATGATATTGGGGATATGGTTAATAAATGCACTTTGTAAAGCAGTGGAGATATACAAAGGAGATAGCTTATGGATTTGGATAGAAGAGAATTACAGTGCATTCTGAATGCAATTAATGAGAATATTTTCTTTAAAGACACTAATGGCAGATATGTTTTATCGACACATGTATGTAATATGTTAAACAGCAACGGTGATTCTAGTTTTTCAATATATGGAAAAACGGATTTGGATATTCAGCCAGATAAAACACTTGGAAAAAAGTTTTATGAAGAAGATATGAATATAATAAAGACGAAAAATAACGTGAATTATATTGAGAAAATGCAGTTCGGAGAAGAGGTGTTTTATTATCAGATAAATAAAAATCCTGTATTAGATGCTGATGGAAATGTAATGGGTATAGTTGGGATTGTAAAAGATATTTCTAATCTGATTAAATTACAAGAAAAGTTAAAAAATTATAGTATAACAGATATGATGACACAAACATATAACAGGTCTTTTTACGAATCAGGTGAATATAAAAATAAACTTAAATATCCAGTAGGTGTTGTTATGGCTGATATAAATAATTTGAAATATTATAATGATAATTATGGGCATAAAGAAGGCGATATCTTAATTAGGACCATTGTTAATAATATGCAGCGTTATATTAGACCTGTAGATGTATTAATAAGATTAGGGGGAGATGAATTTCTTATTCTATTACAGGAATGTGATAAAAAGGATAGTGATAAAATTATAAATCAGATAAAAAATGCTGAAGGTAATATAAAGTTACAGAACATTACAGTGGGAACTTCTTATGGCATATCCATAGCGAATAACGAAGAAGAATTAAATAATTCAATTGCTGAAGCAGATAAAGCTATGTATGCAGATAAAAGGAAAAGCAAGAAAATATTGTAAAGCAGGAAGAGGTGCTCAGTATGTTTTCAGAAGCGTTGAGAATATTGGACAGGAATATGGCAGAGTTGATGGTCGACAGAATGAAGGATGAGATAGTGGATTTGAAGGAGCAGAATGATGAACTGCTGGAAGAACAGAGATAGCATTTACATTGAAAACAGATTGAATATGATTCAAAAAGAACCGTGTGATGACATAAAATCACACGGTTCTTTTAATCAGTGCAGAAGATGGGACTTGAACCCACACGCGGTAACCCGCACAAGAATCTGAATCTTGCTCGTCTGCCATTCCGACACTTCTGCATATATGATGTATAACAAACTTAATAAGTTACACAACATTAATATTTTATAGGAGATTTGAAAATGTGTCAATATGAATAGCTGTCATTTTTAAAATTTCTTATCTGAAAGGGAACCGAGGCTGGTTGGATTGGACGTTGAAGTGGAGGGAAGGCACGATGAAGTCCAAAAAAGAAGTCAAAGCTGTTCGGATTGGACGTTGAAGCAGAGGGAAGGCACGATGAAGTCCAAAAAAGAAGCCAAAGCTGGTTGGATTGGACGTTGAAGCAGAGGGAAGGCACGATGAAGTCCAAAAAAGAAGTCAAAGCTGGTTGGATTGGACGTTTATGCAGAGGAAAGGCACGAAAAAGTCCAAAAAGGAAGTCGAAGCATGAAAAAACAGAAAATTCAAAAAATTTCAAAAAAGTTTAAAAAAGCTGTTGACATTATATTGATGTGGTGATATTATAATCAAGTCGTCAGCAAACAGCGAGCGACACGAAAACAAAACAAGCAGTCGTGGCGGAATTGGCATACGCGCTAGACTAAGGATCTAGTCCATATTGCTTGGGTGCGGGTTCAAGTCCCGCCGACTGCACTAAAAGCACCGAGGTAACCTCGGTGCTTTTTTTGTGCATGCAGCGATGAGAGAAAACATGGAAAGCTCACAGTTGTGCGGGCAGCGATGAGAATAGATGTAGAAAGGAAATTATATGAATACAGCATTAACAATAGCAGGAAGTGATTGCAGCGGAGGAGCAGGAATACAGGCGGATTTAAAAACATTTGCAGCACATAAGGTATATGGAATGTCAGCAATTACTGCCCTTACAGCACAGAATACTTTAGGAGTTACAGGAATATCGGAATCTTCACCTGAATTTCTTAAGGCACAGCTTGATGCAATATTTACAGATATATATCCTGATGCAGTTAAGATAGGAATGGTTGCGTCAAAGGAACTTATTGAAACAATAGCAGATGCGTTAATTACATATAAGGCAAAAAATATTGTTCTTGACCCGGTTATGGTATCAACAAGTGGAAGCAGACTTATTAAAGAAGATGCAGCAGAGGTTCTTAAAGAACGCCTGATGGTGCTTGCTGATGTTATAACTCCTAATATTCCGGAGACAGAGGTTCTTACAGGAATGACTGTTGACAGTGCAGATTCAATGGAGAAAGCAGCGATAAAGATATATGAACATCTGAAGACAAAAGGCGGTAATGCGGCTGTCTTAGTAAAAGGTGGACATGCAGTTCATACAGCTAATGACTGTCTGTGCGTAGATGGCAGTATAGTGTGGCTTAATGGAGAAAGGATTGATAATCCTAACACACATGGAACTGGCTGTACATTGTCATCAGCCATTGCAGCTAATCTTGCACAGGGATTATCAATAGAAGAAAGTGTGAAGGCAGCTAAGGAGTACCTGACAGGTGCGTTGAAAGCAGGGCTTAATCTTGGAAGCGGCAGCGGCCCGCTTGACCATACATACTGGCTTGATATTAATAAGTAGTAGAAGGAGAGACAGATGGACAGCTTCTTATATAGTATAAATGCAACGGTACCAATATTTTTAGTTATGATAGTTGGCTGGGTAATAAAGCAGCTTGGCGTTATAGATGACCATTTTGCAAATGTGGCTAATAAATATGTATTTAAGGTGGCACTTCCAGTACTGTTATTCAGGGATTTAGCAGCAGCAGATTTTAAATCGCAGTTTGACGTTAAGTTCGTACTGTACTGCATGATTGTTACTACTATAATGTTTAGTGGAATATGGATATGCACAGAGATATTCATGAAGGATGATACGCAGAAGGGTGCATTTGTGCAGGCATCATTCAGAAGCAGTGCGGCGATACTTGGGATGGCATTCATACAGAATATGTACCAGAGCACTGGAATGGCACCACTTATGATAGTTGCTGCAGTTCCGTTGTTTAATATATTTTCGGTAATAGTGCTTACCTTTAAGGCACATCCTGAGTGTCATGGCAACACAGAAGAACAATCTACGGATAAGAAAGAAAACATTAAAAAAGCGTGCTTTAATATTGCAACTAATCCGATAATTATAGGAATTGTGCTGGGATTGTTATCTTCTCTTGCAGGATTAAGATATCCGGTAATTATCAATAAGACAATTAATAATATTGCGCAGACAGCTACACCTGTTGCACTTATATGTATTGGTGCGTCATTTGAAGGGAAAAAGGCAATTAAGAAGATTAAACCTACGGTTATTGCTACATTTTTAAAACTCGTGGGTCTAGCAGCAATATTTCTTCCTATAGCAGTAAAAATGGGATTTCGTAATCAGGAACTTATGGCAATTCTTATTATGCTTGCTTCACCATCTACAGTTACCTGCTTTGTTATGGCTAAAGGTATGGATAATGACGAGGTGCTGTCATCAAGCATAGTTGTGCTTACAACATTACTTTCAAGTGTGACTCTTACAGCGTGGATATTTATATTGAGAAATTTTGGACTTATTTAGAATATTTATAGTGTTTTTATCAGGTAATTCATGTTATAATAGACAAGCTTGATTTACTGTGGTAAAGTGAAAGCGTATTAAAGCGAGAAAGGCATGGATTTTTATATGGCTAAGAATATCAGAAAAGCCGTCCTGTTACTGGCAATGTTGTCTGTGATTGTGGGAATGTTCACAGCATGCAGTAATAAAAAGAGCGATGATGGACGAACTACATTTACAGTAGGATTTGATGCGGAATTCCCACCTTATGGTTACAAGGATGATAGTGGAGAGTATGTAGGTTTTGACCTTGATCTTGCACAGGAAGTATGTGAAAGAAATGGCTGGAATCTGGTTAAGCAGCCTATTGACTGGGATTCTAAAGATATGGAGCTTAGTTCAGGCTCTATTGACTGTATATGGAACGGTTTCACGCTTAATGGAAGAGAACGTGAGTATACATGGTCTAAGGCATATATTGATAATTCACAGGTTGTTATAGTTAAATCTGGTTCAGGAATAAAGAAGTTAGAAGACCTTAAGGGTAAGGTTGTTATTGTACAGGCTGATTCATCAGCTCTTGCAGCATTTACAGGAGAGGATGCGACAGAAGAAAATCTTGCACTTGCGGCACAGTTTAAGACACTTCAGCAGGTATCTGATTATAACTCAGCATTTATGAACCTTGAATCAGGTTCGGCAGATGCTGTATGTATGGATATGGGTGTTGCAAAGTACCAGCTTGAGCAGAGAGGTAACAAGTTCACAATGCTTGATGAGACTGTTTCATCGGAACAGTATGGTATTGGTTTTAAGTTAGGTAATACAGCATTAAGAGATGAAGTTCAGACAAGCCTTAATGATATGCTTGCTGATGGCACATTTGACAAGATTGCTGAAAAATGGGGACTTACAGACAGCGTATGTCTTGGAGAAGAAGGAACAGACAGTGCCTATCTCCTTGACAGCACCAGTACTGCTAAGGCTTCTTTTGGTGAAAGGCTTGTGGATATAGTTAAGCAGCTTTCATCAGGAATGTTAGCAACTCTTGCAATATTCTTCTTAACACTTATATTCTCAATGCCGCTAGGACTTCTTGTATGTGAAATAAGAAAGTCAAGAATAGGCATTGTAAGATGGATTGCGAGAATATACATATCTATAATGAGAGGAACTCCTCTTATGTTACAGCTTCTTGTTGTGTTCTTCGGACCATATTATCTGTTTGGAATGAAGGTTACGGCAACATACAGATTCTATGCTGTAATTATTGGATTTGCACTTAATTATGCAGCATATTTTGCAGAAATATACAGAGGTGGAATTGAGAGTATACCTAAGGGACAGTACGAGGCAGCAGAGGTACTCGGATATTCCAAGGTACAGACATTCTGGAAGATTATATTTCCTCAGATGGTTAAGAGAGTACTTCCTCCGGTTACTAACGAGGTTATAACACTTGTTAAGGATACATCACTTGCATTTGCACTTGCTTACACAGAAATGTTTACACTTGCCAAGCAGGTAGCGGCTTCAACAGCAAGTATCATGCCATTATTCATAGCAGGATTGTTCTATTACATTTTCAATTTCCTTGTTGCTATGGTTATGGAAAAGTTAGAAAAGCGTATGCAGTATTTTGATTAAGGAGGATTTTAATATGAAGAAATTATTAGAAATATCACATTTAAAGAAATCCTTCGGCGATACTGAGGTGCTTAAGGATATATCAATGGAAGTTAACGAGGGTGAGGTTGTTGCAATTCTTGGACCTTCCGGCTCTGGTAAATCAACACTGCTTCGTTGTGCAACACTTCTTGAGACAATGGATGCAGGAACTCTTAAGTTAGGTGGTGAAACTGCATGTGAGGACAAGGACGGAGTTTCAGTGTATGTTGGAAAGAAAGAATTAAGAGAAATCAAGAATACATATGGACTTGTGTTCCAGAACTTTAATCTTTTTCCGCATTATACAGTTATGAAAAATGTTACTGATGCACCTGTTTGTGTCCAGAAAAGGGACAAGAATGAAGTAGAGAAAGAAGCCAAAGAGCTTTTAAAGAAAGTTGGACTTGATGGCAAGGAGAACAGTTATCCATGCCAGTTGTCAGGAGGACAGCAGCAGCGAGTTGCGATAGCAAGAGCACTTGCAATGAATCCTGAAATGCTTTTCTTTGATGAGCCTACATCAGCACTTGACCCTGAGATTACTGCAGGAATTCTTAAGGTTTTAAGACAGCTTGCTGATGAAAAGATGACAATGATTATCGTTACACATGAGATTGAATTTGCAAGAAAAGTTGCAGACAGGGTAATATTCATGGATGGCGGAGTTATTGTTGAGCAGGGTAAGCCGGAGGATGTTATTGACAATCCAAGCAATGAAAGAACCAAAGCATTTTTACAGAAGATGGAAAAATAATTATTTATGTGTATACAAACTAAATAGCTGGATATAATTATGAATGGGAAGTTTTTTAATGAGAAAACTTCCCATTTTCTTGCATTGTGGATTTTGTTGTATAATGCTAGAATTGTATTGCTAAAGTTAGAAGAGACTAACTTGAAAGATTACAAAGCATTTGTTTAGGAGGATTATATGGCAGCATATTTAGAGATTGAAAAGGTTATAGGCAGAGAAATTCTTGATTCAAGAGGCAATCCTACAGTTGAGGCAGAGGTTTATCTTGCGGATGGAACTGTTGGAAGAGGCGCAGCACCTTCAGGAGCATCTACAGGTGAATTTGAGGCGCTAGAGTTAAGAGATAAGGATAAGTCAAGATATTTGGGAAATGGTGTTACTAAGGCAGTAGAGAACATAAACACTGTTATTAATGACTGCCTCTTTGGAATAGATGCATCTGATATATATGCAGTTGATGCAGCGATGATTAAAGCCGATGGAACTAAGGATAAGTCTAATCTTGGTGCAAATGCTATTCTTGCGGTATCTATTGCAGCAGCAAGAGCAGCTACTGTCTCTCTTGATATTCCTCTTTACAGATTCCTAGGCGGAGTATCAGGAAACAGGCTTCCTGTTCCAATGATGAATATTATTAATGGAGGCTGCCATGCATTATCAAGTGGGCTTGATGTTCAGGAATTCATGATTATGCCTGTTGGGGCACCAAGCTTTAAGGAATGCTTAAGATGGTGTGCAGAGGTATTTCATGCACTTGCAGCTATACTTAAAGAAAGAGGACTTGCAACCTCTGTAGGCGATGAGGGTGGCTTTGCTCCGGCACTTAAGTCAGATGAGGAAGCAATTGAGACAATATTACAGGCAGTAGAAAAGGCTGGATATAAGCCGGGCAGGGATTTTAGGATTGCAATGGATGCAGCTTCTTCAGAGTGGAAGAGTGAGAAAGGAAAGGGTTATTACAAGCTTCCTAAGGCTGGAACAGAGTATACAGCAGAGGAGCTTATTGAGCACTGGGCTAAATTATGTGAGAAGTATCCTATTATATCTATTGAAGATGGTCTTGATGAAGAGGACTGGGAAGGCTGGAAGAAGCTTACAGACAGACTTGGAGATAAGGTTCAGCTTGTAGGTGATGATCTTTTTGTTACTAATACAGAGAGACTCTCTAAGGGAATTGAACTTGGAGCAGGTAATGCAATTCTTATCAAGCTTAATCAGATTGGTTCAGTTTCAGAGACACTTGAAGCTATCAAGATGGCTCATAAAGCAGGATATACAGCAATCAGCTCACACAGATCAGGTGAGACAGCAGATACAACAATAGCAGACCTCGCTGTTGCTCTTAACACTTGCCAGATTAAGACAGGTGCTCCTTCAAGATCAGAAAGAGTTGCTAAGTATAACCAGCTTTTAAGAATTGAGGAACAGCTTGGCACTAGTGCAGTATATCCGGGAATCAGGGCTTTTAATGTTAATAATGATTAATCATTTGAAACAGATATTGAAAAAATATTAAGAAAGCCTTATAGTTGTGTATGATTATAATATATGTAACAGGAAGGCAGAACAATGATTAAGAAATTAGGAAGAAACGACCATTGCTGGTGTGGCAGTGGTAAGAAATACAAAGCGTGTCATGAAGCATTTGACGATAAGTTAAGATATCTTGAGGATATTGGACATATTGTTCCATCACACAAGTTAATCAAGACACCTGAACAGATTGAGAAGATTAAAGAGAGTGCTAAGATAAATGTAGCATGCCTTGATGCGGTTGCAGCAGCAATACATGAAGGCATGAACACTGCTGAGATTGATAAGATTGTATATGATGTAACTACTGATATGGGGGGGATTCCAGCACCACTTAATTATGAAGGATATCCTTACAGTGTGTGTACATCTGTTAATGAGCAGGTATGCCACGGATTTCCATCTAAGGATGTTATCCTTAAGTCAGGTGATATTGTAAATGTTGACTGTTCTACAATTCTTCATGGATATTTTTCGGATTCATCAAGAATGTTCTGTATAGGTGATGTTAAGCCTGAGGTAAAGAAGCTTGTTGATGTTACTAAGGAATGTGTTGAATTAGGACTTGAGCAGGTTAAACCTTGGGGCTTCTTAGGTGATATGGGACAGGCAGTACATGACCATGCATATGCTAATGGATATACTGTTGTAAGAGAAATCGGCGGTCATGGAGTCGGACTTGAATTCCATGAAGATCCTTGGGTTGGGTACAACACTAGAAAAGGAACAGACATGGTTATGGCTCCGGGAATGATGTTTACAATAGAGCCTATGGTTAATATGGGTAAGGTAAATGTCGTTACAGATGAAAAGAACGGCTGGGAAGTATCTACAGCTGATGGACTTCCTTCAGCACAGTGGGAAATTCAGGTTCTTGTAACAGAGGACGGACATGAAGTAATAAGTTGGTAAGAAATAAAATAAGTTCCTGCCAATCAGGCACGCTTTCGCTGCTCTCGCCTCGCAGCGGTACTAAATTCGCGTTACACGCTCATTAAGTACCGGCGGGCTCAAAGCGCCTGATTGGCAGGAACTTTTTTATTGATGTGATACCTATAGGTAGTCGCATTATGGGGTGCTTGATAGGTAATTTTGATAAATAACTACTAAGATAAACGTTAAAAAAGCCTATAAGATGTAAAAGATGCATACATCTTATAGGCTTTTTCGTTATTCAAGCTGGATTAAAAAGAAATTAAGTAGAAATATTACCTATTAATCATACATTTTAATTGTTATTATAGGTAGGGCATAATAATATATGTAAAATAACCTGGTTAACACAGTTTATAAGTATATTCAGCACACAAATGACATTGTATATCCAGAATTAGACGACTTGTCGTCTATCTGACAGTAGATATCCGGTGTTAAGAGGCAGTTCACAGACATCAGACTGTCATATAATTATCATCATATAACCGCCTTCTGTGTCCATTTTCCACGGATGAATCTTATAAGGAATGCAAGTGAACGGAATCCCCAGTCGATGAACATACCAAACCATACGCCTAGTACCCCAAGTCCTAATGTACCACCAAGAAGGTAACTGCTTCCCACACGGAATGCCCACATAGAGAAGATGCTTACCATCATTGTGTATTTGGCATCACCGGCAGCACGGAGAGCATTAGGCATAGTAAAGCTAAGTGGCCATATGAATATTGCTACAATTGAGAAGCAATGGATAAGGCTTAAACCGGTTTTTGTTGCTTCCGGTGACAGATGGAAAAGTCCTACCACAGGAACGGCAACTATTGTCATTACAATGTTGGTTGCAAGAATACCTGCATATGCAATAAACATAAGTTTTTTTCCATATCTTTTGGCTTCATCAGGCTTCTTTGCACCTATACACTGGCCAATAACAGTAATCATTGCCATGCCAATTGCGTTACCCGGAATATTGGCAAACATTGTAACAGAATTGGCAACAGAGTTGGCAGCGATGGCAGCAGTACCAAATGTTGAAACAAGGCTTGAAACAGAAAGCTTACCTATCTGGAACATGCCGTTTTCCAATCCGCTCGGAAGACCAATAGACAGAATCTTCTTAATGATAGAAGGTGATGGAAGAAAATCTTTGCAGGTCTTTATTCTTATTGCTGATTCTGTTCTGAACATAAGTCCAATAATAATTATGGCTGATATGATTCGCGAAATAAGAGTGGCTAAAGCTACACCGGCAACCCCCATATCAAATACAAATATAAATAAAGCATTCCCACAAATGTTGATTATGTTCATGATAAGGCTTGTGTTCATGCTTATCTTACTGTTTCCAATACTTCTGAAAAGTGCAGCACCTGCATTATAAACACCAAGGAACGGGTATGAGATTGCTGTTATATAGAAATATATACTTGCACTTTCAAATACATCTTTTTCAATCTTGCCAAATATGAAATTGATGATACCGTGATTGCCTATGAGAGAGATAACCATCAGTAATGATGATAGTGTACTCATAATAAATATAAGCTGTCCGGCAGATTTCTTGGACATATTAATATTCCTGCTGCCAAGATACTGGCTGCATACAACAGCACCTCCGGTTGCGAGAGCTGATAATATCTGAATAAGCAGGTTACTTATATTATCAACAAGTGCGACACCTGAAACTGCCGCCTCTCCTGCTATTGATACCATGAATGTATCAACAAAGCCTACGCTGACAGCCAGCAGCTGTTCAAATATCAGAGGAATAATAAGCTTCTTTAAATCTTTAGATGTAAACATAATAATCTCCTATATTAATACATAGCATATCTTAATAATATAAAACAATAATTTATGTAAAAACATAAGAAAAGTAGCTGTATTTAATGCAAAATACATAAAAATTGCGAAAAGACTTTTGAAAGAAGAATAATTATCTGAACAAATCTTTAGAATAAATGATTGAAAATAACACTTGTACATGATATAATACGATATAATTTGAATATATGAAGGAGGTATTGTCGTGAAACATATTAAGACAATCAGCAACCGCGTATTAAAGGATACAATGAAGCACGGCGGATGTGGCGAGTGCCAGACATCATGCCAGTCAGCATGTAAGACATCTTGCACAGTTGGTAACCAGAGCTGTGAGAATAAGAATAACTAGTATTTTTAGTAAGAGAGTGTCGAACTATTCTGCACTCTCTTATTTTTCGTAAATGTATAGAGAACATTTACGGTTTGGAGGCTTTTTAATGATACATCAGTATAAGAATAATGGTTATAACATCGTATTAGATGTCAACAGCGGTTCTGTGCATGTTGTTGATGACATGGTATACGATATTATAGGACTTTATGAGAATAATACTCTTGAGCAGATTACAGATGCACTTAGAGACAGATATTCTGTTCAGGATATTAAAGAGGCATATGAAGAGATTGGCGAACTTAAGGAAGCAGGCCAGCTCTTTACAGAAGATATATATGAACCATATATTGATAACTTTAAGGACAGACCTACAGTTGTTAAAGCGTTATGTCTTCACATAGCACATGATTGTAACCTTGCATGTAAATATTGTTTTGCTGAAGAAGGTGAATATCATGGAAGAAGAGCTCTTATGAGCTATGAGGTAGGAAAGAAGGCACTTGATTTCCTTGTTGCCAATTCAGGTTCAAGAAAGAATCTTGAGGTTGATTTTTTTGGCGGAGAGCCAACTATGAATTTTGAAGTTGTTAAACAGCTTGTTGAATACGGAAGAAGCATAGAAGAGGCTAATAATAAGAAGTTCAGATTCACACTTACGACTAATGGTATTCTTCTTAATGACGAGATTCTTGATTTCGCCAATAAGGAAATGAGCAATATTGTTCTTAGTATTGATGGACGTAAGGAGATTAACGACCTTATGCGTCCTACAAGAAACAATCATGGAAGTTCATATGACATTATAATGCCTAAGTTCAAGAAAGTGGCAGAGAGCAGAAATCAGATGAATTATTATGTAAGAGGTACATTTACACATAATAATCTGGATTTTTCAGAAGATGTTCTTCATCTTGCTGATGAAGGATTTGAGCAGATTTCTGTTGAACCTGTTGTTGCTCAGCCAACAGATTCCTATGCCATAAGAGAAGAGGATATTCCGTTCCTTTGTGAACAGTATGATATCCTTGCAAAAGAAATCATTAAGCGAAAGAAAGCTGGTAAAGGCTTTAATTTCTTCCACTTTATGATAGATATTAATGGTGGTCCATGTGTTGCCAAGAGATTGTCAGGATGTGGTTCAGGCTGTGAGTATCTTGCAGTTACACCTTGGGGAGATTTCTACCCATGTCATCAGTTTGTTGGTAATGAAGATTTCCTTATGGGTAATGTTGATGATGGAATAGTAAGACCGGACATCAGAGACATGTTTAAGAATAGTAACGTCTATTCAAAGGAAAAATGTAAGAATTGTTTTGCAAAATTCTATTGCAGTGGTGGTTGTGCAGCTAACTCATATAACTTCCATGGTAATATCAATGATGCGTATGATGTTGGATGTGAACTTCAGAAAAAGCGTATAGAATGTGCAATAATGATTCGTGCAGCTATGGCTGAGGAAGAATAAGTAAAAGGGAGAGTTTTTAACATGAAGTACAGTTTACCTAAGAAGATTATTTATTCAATAATCGTTGCTGTTTTACTGGTTGGACTTGTATTAACAGCATTTTTCGGACTTAATGGAAAGGGATACGGAAGCACATATGATATAGATCTTGGTCTTGATCTTGCCGGTGGTGTAAGTATCACATACCAGATTAAGGAAGATAACTTTACGTCACAGGATGTAGAGGATACCATCTATAAGCTTCAGAAGCGAGTAGAAGGAAAGAGTACAGAGTCACAGGTTTATAAGGAAGGTGACAACAGAATCACTGTTGAGATTCCTGGAGTAACAGATGCTAATGAGATACTTAAGGAACTTGGTACACCAGGTTCATTGGAATTCCTTGATTCTACAGGATATACAGCATTCTCACAGGGCAATGATTATACACCACTTCTTACAGGTTCAGATGTAAAGGCTGCACAGGCTTACACTGATACTAATAGTACAGATGATACACCTTATGGTGTCCAGCTTACATTTACAGATGATGGTGCTACTAAATTCTATGATGCAACATCAGCTAATATTGGTAAAAGAATATATATAGTATACGACGGAGAAGTTGTAAGTGCACCTAACGTTAAGACAGCTATATCAGGTGGTACAGCAACTATCACAGGTATGGAATCATTCGATGAGGCAGATAACCTTGCAACATATATAAGAGTTGGTTCAATTCCTCTTACACTTGAAGAAGTAAGCTCTAACATCGTTGGAGCACAGCTTGGACATGCAGCAATCAAGACAAGTTTAATTGCTGCTGCTATTGGTCTTGCGTTACTTTGTTTATTCATGATTGTTATGTTCAGAATTCCTGGACTTGTTGCAACATTATCACTGATTATCTATACATCACTTGTTTTATTCCTTGTAAGTGTATATGATCTTACTCTTACACTTCCGGGTATTGCCGGTATTATTCTTGGTATTGGTATGGCAGTAGATGGTAATGTTATTATCTACACAAGAATAAGAGAAGAGATTGGTGCCGGAAAGTCTGTAGAAAGTGCTATTCTTTCAGGTTATAACAAGGCAACATCATCTATAGTAGATGGTAACGTAACAACACTTATCGCTGCTTTAGTATTGTACATATTCGGTACAGGTCCAGTTAAGGGATTTGCTACAACTCTTGCAGTTGGTAATATCGTATCAATCTTTACATCACTTGTTATTACCAAGGTTATTATGAAGCTCTTATATAACTTTGGTATCAGGGATGCTAAGTGGTATGGTAAGAACGTATACAGAAAGACGCTTGATGTTCTTAGCATTAAGAAATGGGCTGCAATTGGCTCAGCAGTAGTTATTGCTGCAGGTATCATAACTATGGCAGTTCAGGCTGGTCTTGGAAACAGAGCATTAAACTTCAGTCTTGAGTTCGTTGGTGGTTCAACAACAACATTTACATTTGATAAAGAGTATACAGCAGAAGAGATTGAGGATAATATCATTCCTGTAATCAGAGATGCTGCAGGTATTACAGAGGTTCAGCAGCAGAAGGTTGCAGATTCAACACAGGTTTCCTTCAAGACATCAGATCTCTCACTTGAGCAGAGAGAAGCTATTGAAAATGCTGTTACAGCTAAGTACCCAATAAAGGATGGAACAATCGTTGAGACAGATACAATCAGCTCATCAGTTTCTGCAACAGTTAAGAGAGATGCTATTCTTTCAGTTATACTTGCTACAATCTGTATGCTGATATATATCTTTGTAAGATTCCGTGATATCAGATTTGCGTTAGCTGCTGTATTAGCACTTCTTCATGATGTACTTGTTGTTATTGCATTCTATGCATTTGCAAGAATTCCAGTTGGAACAACATTTATTGCTTGTATGCTTACAATAGTAGGTTACTCTATCAACGGTACAATTATTATCTTTGATAGAATAAGAGAGCAGTTAAAGACAGCTAATTCGAAGACTAACATTACAGAGCTTGTTAACTCATCAATTACAAGTACAATGTCAAGAACAGTATATACATCTATAACAACACTTATAATGCTTATAGTTCTTTTCATTATGGGTGTAACTTCTGTTAAGGAGTTCACACTTCCGCTTATCGTAGGTATTGTTGTTGGTGCTTACTCATCAGTATGCTTAACAAGTGCTATGTGGTATGTAATGGGTGGTAAGAAGAGAGGCGTTGTAGAAGAGAATAATAAAAAAGCAGCTTCTAAGAAAGAGGTTTTTGAAGACGGTTCTCAGGTTTAATTAACAGATACAATAAGTTTATGACATGGCGGGGATTGTATATCAGTTCCCGCCATAATTGGTTTAATAGTGAAACAGGGAGAAAAGAGTGAAAAGCAACTGGAGAGTATACACTAAGAAAGCTGATTTCAAAGCAATTGGGGAAAGATTTGGCATTGACCAGGTTATGGCAAGAATTATCCGTAACAGAGGGTTAGAAATGGACGAGCAGATAAATATGTATCTTAATGGGACCGTGGATGATATGCATTCACCACATTTATTAAAGGATGCAGACAAATGTGTTGATATCCTCACAGACAAGATACAAGCTGGAAAGAAAATACATATTATCGGTGATTATGATATAGATGGAATATGTTCAACAACAATTCTCTACAAAGGGCTAAAGGCTGCAGGAGCAGATGTAACATTTGCAGTACCAGACAGAATTATTGACGGATACGGTATTAATGAGCACTTAATAGATGAAGCATATAATAATGGCACAGATACAATCATTACATGCGATAATGGAATTGCTGCGATTGAGCAGATTAAATATGCTAAAGAAAAGGGAATGACAGTGATTGTAACTGACCATCATGATATACCGTTTGATTTCGTTGATGGGGAAAAGATACATAAAGTACCACAGGCAGATGCAATTGTTAATCCTAAGCAGGAAGACTGTCCGTATCCATTTGATAAGCTGTGTGGAGCGGGAGTAGCCTTCAAGGTTATTAAGATTCTATATGAGAGACTTGGACTTAATCCAATCGATCTTGAAGAATATGCAGAGCTTATGGCAATTGCAACAATAGGGGATGTAGTTGATTTATCAGATGAGAACAGGGTAATTGTTAAATATGGTTTAAAGCATCTGGCAGTAACTACTAATATTGGTATAAGAGCACTTGTAGAGGCGTGTGAGCTTGAGATAGACAAGATAAGCTCATATCACATAGGATTTGTTATAGGTCCATGTCTTAACGCAACAGGAAGACTTGATTCAGCAAGAAGAGCCATTGAACTGCTTCTTGCTACAGATATGGAGGACGCGAGAAATAAGGCTTTAGAGCTTCGCACACTTAATGTTGAAAGAAAAGATATAACAGAAGAATATGCCGCTATTGCAATTGAACAGGTTGAGAACACTGAACTAAAAGACGACAAGGTGTTAGTTGTGTATCTTCCTGACTGCCATGAAAGTGTTGCGGGAATAATTGCCGGAAGAGTAAGAGAAAAATTCTATAGGCCTTCAATAGTAATCACTAAAGCAGAAGATGGTGCAAAGGGTTCAGGGCGTTCAATAGAAGGCTATAACATGTTTGAGGAGATAAGCAAATGTGGTAAGCTCCTTAACAAATATGGCGGACATCCAATGGCTGCCGGAATATCGCTTGATATTGATAAAATTGATGAATTCAGGAAAGCGCTGAATGAGAATCAGACAATGACAGAAAATGTACTAACGCCGACAGTGTGGATTGATGTGCCTATGCCGGTTGATTATGTTGATATAAAACTTATAAAACAGTTTGAGAAGCTGCAGCCTTTCGGGAAAGGTAATGAAAAACCGGTGTTTGCAGACAGAAATCTTACTGTCAGACAGTCAGCTGTGATTGGAAAAAATAAAAATGTATTAAGATGTCAGTTAGAAAGTGAGCATGGCAAGCTGGTGACAGCAATCAGGTTCAAATTAGACGGTCAGGAGATACCAGAGGTAGGAAGGAAGATATCTATGGTGTATTACCCTGATATTAATGAATATAATGGGATTGTTTCAATACAGTTTCGAATAGAAGACTGGAGATATGTGTAAGTAGCAGCCCTCCAATAAAAGAACCGTCGGTTCTTTGACCTGTACAGGTCAATGGGACCGGCGGTTTATATATTCTGTCTTATACTTAGAATAGACGATTTTCTGGCTGTTATACAGGCTGTAATATCCGGATAACAGATAACTTAATGCAATACACAGAATCGTGAATTTCATAGTTGATGCACCAAACATTTCGATAGATAGAATAAATGATGTGAGGGGGCAGTTAGTTACTCCGCAGAACACACTTACCATACCACATGCTGCACATAATCCGACAGGGAGTCCGAATATAGGTGCTAAGAAGCTTCCAAGCGTTGCACCCACGAAAAGAGTAGGAACAATTTCGCCACCTTTGAATCCACCGCCCAAAGTTACGGCTGTAAACAGCATTTTTAAAAGGAATACATACCATGCACAACTTGTTACAAAGCTTCTTGCAATAATATCTGAGCCTGCACCGAGATAATCAGTTGTGCCAAATATGTAACGCATGGCAATAACAAGAGTACCGGCAATAATTATTCTTATGTATGGGTTGTTTATGTAATCAGTGTAGAGCTTTGAAGTACCGTGTAAAACAACACACAGCAGAATGCTTGCAAGAGCAAAAAGTACGGACATGATGATGAATTTACTGCCATTAATAAAAGAAAAAGAAGTAATTTCATCAACTACAAAATGTGTAGATTCAAGTCCCAGTGCAGAGGCTATGCCCTGTGCTATAAATGCAGCGAGTACGCATGGCACTAAAGCAGCATAATACATAACACCGACGCTGATTACTTCCATGGAGAAAACAGCTGACGCAATAGGTGTTCCGAAAAGTGCCGAGAAACAGGCACTCATGCCGCACATAATCATAATTCGTGTATCTTTCTCATCGAATTTAAACAGCTTTGCAAATGTATTGCCTAATGCACCTCCTACCTGAAGTGCAGCACCTTCTCGTCCGGCAGAACCACCACACAGATGGGTAAGCAGTGTTGATACAATTATAAGGGGAGCAACTCTTCCCGGGACTTCATCATTCGACTGTATTGCGGTTATGACAAGGTTAGTTCCACGGTTTCCAGCTTCATGGACTATATTGTACATGAATACAATGATGATACCGGCAACAGGCAGTCCGAATAGTAAAAATGGGTATTCAACGCGCAGGCTGCCTACATAACCAAGCATCAGGTGAAATACAGCACCGACAGAACCAATAAAACAGCCACATACAACCGAGCAGAATAACCATTTGAAAAGAGTTATTACTGCAAGCTTAAGCCGTTGAATATATTCAAACATAGTTTCTTTATCCATATTCCAGACCTCTATATTATTAGAAAACTTTTCTGCTCATATTACTGTTATGATAAGCAGGATCATTAGTAACATCATCAATAAACCATGAAGGGGCAGTATATGAATTAGCAGCTTCGATAGTTGGAAATTCAACTTCTGCAAGGATAGTGCCAGTAAAGAGCCCCTCAAATATGTCAAGTTCAATAGTATATCCATTGCCATCAGGGATTTCATAACGCTTCTTGGTGATGATATTGCCATCAGCTTTCTTAATCAGATGTTCATAGGCTTCTTTGTTAAGTGGAAGATTATATTCTTCCCTGGCCATCATTCCGCCACCCTTATAAGTGAGATAGTAATTATCATTGTCGCGTCTTACACGGACAACAGGAGCAGTGTTAAGATAGCCCTGTTCAATAAAGCGGCAGGGATAAGAATCTATATTGTCAGGGATGCCTGACACAAGATACTTGCGTTCGATTTCCATAATTAATAAACCTCAATTTCATGAACTTAATTAAATAAAGAGAAAAAAGGCTGCCACATAAGTGACAGCCTTTAAAAGTCATAATTAATTACTTCTTCTTAGACTTCTTAGCTGGAGCTGCAGGTGTGTTAACAACATCCTTTAAAGCCTTACCAGCCTTGAACTTTGGAGCCTTAGAAGCAGGAATCTTAATAGCTTCGCCTGTCTGAGGATTCTTTCCTGTTCTAGCAGCTCTTTCAGCAACTTCAAATGTACCGAAACCTACTAACTGAATCTTCTCGCCAGCCTTTAACTGCTCTGCAACAGTATCTGTGAAAGCCTTAACAGCACCTTCAGCGTCCTTCTTAGAAAGTCCAGCCTTTTCTGCGATAGCAGCAACTAATTCTGTCTTATTCATGATTTAATTGTCCTCCTTAAAAAATTAAGTAATAATAAGTATAGATTATTTATACTCCTAGATTCATGATTTGTCAATAAAAAGTGGCTCAAAATGGGGATTTTTGGCACTTTTTGCTGAATGTAAATACTTATATTTCATCCATTAATTCTTCCCAGTGTTCATACAGTTCGTCTAATTCTTTCTTTAGTTGAGTGGATTCATTATGAAGTTCCATTAAACGGGCTGTATTACTGCCTATTGAAGGATCTGAATATTCTGTATCAATAGCGGATAATCTGTCTTCAATTTCAGCAATTCTTATTTCGGTTTTCTTAATTTCATTCTGCTTTTTCTTAAGCTTATTTTGTTCTTCACGCGACTGCTGCCATGAGAGTTTTGAATCTTTTTTAGTAGTGTTATCAGAAGAACTCAATTGTGCATCAGGGGAAGCCTTTGCTGTAAGTATATCCCTTTTTTCCAGATAATAATCATAATTACCAATATAATTAACAATATTCTGGTTAGTGAGTTCAATTATTCTTGTTGCTGTTGCATTAATAAAGTATCTGTCGTGTGAGACATAAAGAATTGTGCCAGTGTAGCTGTTAAGGGCATTCTCAAGAATTTCCTTGGATACAATATCAAGGTGGTTAGTAGGCTCATCGAGAATAAGCAGGTTGGCATTGGAAAGCATAAGCTTTGCCAGTGAAACACGTCCGCGTTCACCACCACTTAAATCGCGGATATATTTGAATACATCATCATCAGTAAAAAGAAATGCTGCAAGAGTATTTCTTATCTGTGTATTGTTGAGGTCAGGATATGCGTCCTGAATCTCCTGAAAAAGAGTCTTGTCAGGGTCAAGAACATGGTGTTCCTGATCATAATAACCGATGGAAACTTTAGCACCAAGATAAATGCTTCCGCTGTCTGGCGGGATAATGCCGTTAATAAGCTTTAATATAGTAGTCTTACCAGTTCCGTTATTACCTATTAAAGCAACACGTTCACCACGCTTAATCTCAAAATTAATATTATTAAAAAGTGTATTGCCGTCAAACGATTTGGTAAGGTCAGTAACAGTAAGGACATCATTACCACTTATAACAGATGGCTCAAGTTTAATGTTCATCCTGGCATTAAGCTCAACTGGTTTGTCAACAACCTCAATCTTATCAAGCATTTTTTCACGGCTCTCCGCACGTTTGATGGATTTCTCACGGTTAAACTGCTTTAACTTGGCAATAACCTCTTCCTGATGCTTGATATCACGCTGCTGATTTAAGTATTCCTTTAACTTCATATTACGAAGAATTGCCTTCTTTGAGGCATAATCTGTGTAATTACCAGAAAATACAGTACAGTCACCGTTATCAATCTCGATAATCTTGCTTACAATCTTATCAAGGAAATATCTGTCGTGTGCAACGATAAGAACCGCACCATTGTAATTAAGGAGGTAATTCTCTAACCAGCTTATAGATTCCATATCAAGGTGGTTGGTAGGTTCATCGAGCATAATAATGTCAGGCTTGGAAAGTAATAGCTTGCCTAAAGATACACGGGTCTTCTGTCCACCGGATAAAGTATTTACGTGTAAAGAGAAATCCTCTTCAGCAAAACCAAGACCTTTAAGTACGCCTGTAATCTCGCTTTTATATGCGTAACCGTTATTCATCTCGAATTCATGATTAAGATTGGTGTATCTGTTCATAAGAGCCTCAAGCTCATCACCTGAAGCACTGTTCATGGCAGCCTCAATTCTTCTTAATTCACTCTCCATATCAAGGATATACTGCTTTACAGAAAGAAGCTCATCATAAATGCTTCTGTCAGACTGAAGGTCCTGCTGCTGAGCAAGATAACCAAGAGTCTTATCCTTAGCAAGAGTGACAATGCCTGTATCAGCAGGTTCTTCACCGGTGATAATCTTTAACAGAGTAGATTTACCGGCACCATTGATTCCAACAATGGCAGCCTTCTCATGGTCTTCTATATTAAAAGAACAAGACTTAATAATAATGTCCGTTCCGAAAGATTTACTAATGTTATTGCAAGATAAAATCATAAAAACTCCTTTTGAAATTCAGACTTTGCCAATTTTGCCATATCATATATTCAGCCGCTCATGAGGCTGTGTGCATTCACTTCTGTGTCTGTGTATACCATATGCCCTCAAGGATTGCTACACTTAGTGGGAGTAAATGCCGCTATCTACAAAGCTTATTACGGTGTGCGAAAGCAAACGCGCTTCGCTTGAACGAGCTTTAGCACACCGCCCTTATGTATATAGCGGCATTAACTCCCACACAGTTCGCAATATATCGGTCATATGGCACACACAGACACAGCAGCAAACGCACACCGCCACATGAGCAGATATATAAGTATATAGCAAAATTGGCAAAGCCTGAATTAATATTCACAATCGATTATATATGTACAAGAAATAAAATGCAATTATTACTTTGACTTATGGCTTTCTGTAATGTAAAATTAACAAGTTATAGAAATGGAGATTAAAGAATGAAATTTGATGAATTAAATATTGATGAAAGAATTTTAAGAGCGGTAGAGGATATGGGCTTTGAGGAGACATCTCCTATACAGACACAGGCCATTCCTGCAGTATTGGAAGGAATTGACGTTATCGGACAGGCACAGACCGGAACAGGTAAGACTGCTGCGTACTCTATCCCTATGTTACAGAAGATTAATCCAGATGTTAAGAAACCACAGGCAATTGTACTCTGCCCTACAAGAGAGCTTGCAGTACAGGTTGCAGAAGAGATAAGAAAGCTTGCCAAGTACATGAGTGACATTAAGGTGTTACCGGTGTATGGCGGACAGGAGATTGTAAGACAGATTAAGTCGTTAAAAGCCGGTGTACAGATTATTGTTGGAACACCGGGACGAGTTATGGATCATATGAGAAGAAAGACTGTTAAGTTTGATTCGGTATCTATGGTTATATTAGATGAAGCTGATGAGATGCTTGATATGGGATTCCGTGAGGATATGGAAACAATTCTTACAGAGACACCAGAGGAAAGACAGACAGTTCTTTTCTCAGCTACAATGCCTAAGCCTATAATGGAGATTGCAAGAAAATTCCAGAAAGACGCTAAGATTATCAAGGTTGTAAGAAAAGAACTTACAGTTTCTAATATTGATCAGTTTTATTATGAAGTAAGACCTAAGAATAAAACAGAAATCTTAAGCCGTCTTATTGATATATACAATCCTAAGCTGTCAGTTGTGTTCTGTAACACTAAGAGACAGGTAGACGAGCTTATATCAGAGCTTAAGGGCAGAGGATATTTTGCTGACGGTATACACGGAGATATGAAACAGCAACAGAGAGACCGTGTAATGGACGATTTCAGAAGTGGAAAGACAGAAATTCTTATTGCAACTGATGTTGCGGCAAGAGGAATTGATGTTGACGGAGTTGATATAGTATTTAACTATGACCTTCCACAGGACGAAGAATATTATGTACACAGAATAGGAAGAACAGGAAGGGCTGGAAAATCAGGACTTGCACTTTCATTTATATCTGGAAGAGAAGTATATAAGTTAAAGGATATCGAGAGATATTGCAAGACCAAGATTCTTGCAAAGCCAATCCCATCACTTGATGATGTCAAGAACACCAAGATGGATGGTATATTTGACAAGATTAAAGAGATGATTGAAGCTGATGAGCACAGAGCCATGCTTGATATGGTTGAGGAGCATGTTAATCAGGAAGATTATACATCAATGGATATGGCAGCAGCTCTTCTTAAGATGATAGTTGGAGATACATTGGACAGAATCGATGAGGTAGAGAATTTTCATTTTGATGAAAATGCGGATAGTTCAAGAATGGTAAGACTCTTTATTAATGTTGGTAAGAAGGACAAGATTACACCAGCCAATATTCTTGGAGCGATTGCAGGAGAATCCGGAATGCCGGGAAGACTTGTCGGTGCAATTGATATGATGGATAATTATACATTTGTTGATGTTCCTGCAAAGCATGCGGAAGCAGTACTTGCAGCAATGAATGACAATGTACTTATCAAGGGCAGAAAGGTTAATGTAGAGAAAGCAAATGTATCTGCCAAGCCGGCAAGAAAATCCAAGTCAAAGCCAGATACAAGAAGAAGAAAAGACGAGTCCCGTGGAAAACATGACAAACTTAAAGAACGCAGAAGTAAAAGCGGCAAGGTAAGAAGAAATGGAGAAAAGTATTAAGCTTACCAGTCTTAACAGAAAAGAAGCGTTAAGATATCTGGGTTATAAGAAAAATGCACCTGATGAACGGGTGGAAGAGCTTATGGATGAATGTGAGGAGCTTGTATTAAAGACCGCAGTTCCAAGATTTATTTATAAGAAGCTTGATTTTACAGTTAATGAAGACGGTGTGGCATTTAAGAATACAAGCATGGTGCTTCCGGGCGAGTCCATTAAGAAACATCTGTATAAATGTGACAGTGCAATATGCATGGCTGTAACGATATCGGAAGGTATTGACAGACAGCTAAGAGTGTTGCAGCTTACGGATATGGCTAAGGCACTGGTGTTTGACAGTCTGGCAAGTGTAGCTGTTGAACAGACATGTGATAAGGTTGAAGAGCTTTTAAGAGAGGAATATCCTGATTATTACCAGACATTCAGGTTTGGAATTGGTTATGGTGACCTGCCAATAAGCATGCAGGAGCCTTTTCTGAAGGTGTTAGACGCCGGTAAAAAGATAGGACTTAATCTTAATAAATCATATATGCTGGCTCCGGTAAAGTCGGTAACTGCGGTTATTGGACTTACTAAGGAGCCTGTAAGTACTAAGAACAGAGGTTGTGCAACATGCAATCTTAATAAAACCTGCGCATACAGAGGAATGGGAGGACATTGTAGTGGCTGACAGATTCAGAGAACTCTTAAAAACTAGGGATTATATAATATTTGATGGTGCTATGGGGACAATGCTTCAGGCAGCAGGCATGAAGATGGGAGAGACGCCGGAAGTACTTAATATAACAAGACCTGAGCTTCTTGTTTCAATTGCAGGGCAGTATTACAATGCAGGCTCAGATGTGGTATATGCCAATACATTTGGTGCAAACAGATATAAGCTTGAAGAATGCGGAAAAAGTGTTGAGGAGCTTGTAACTGCCGGGATTGTCAATGCAAAGAAGGCAAGAGATACAGTAAAGCCGGACGGCCTTGTTGCACTCGATGTAGGACCAATCGGACAGCTTCTTGAGCCAACAGGTGTATTAAGCTTTGAAGAAGCATATGATATGTATGCCGAGATAGTAAAGGCAGGAGCAGCTGCGGGAGCAGACCTTGTTGTATTTGAGACAATGACTGACCTTTTAGATGTCAAGGCTGCTGTACTTGCAGCTAAGGAAAACAGCGACCTTCCTATTGTTGCCACGATGACATTTGAACAGAATATGAGAACCTTTACAGGCTGCTCTATATCGGCAATGGCTCTTACACTTACAGGACTTGGTATTGATGCACTTGGCGTTAACTGCTCATTAGGACCTAAGGAATTAGAGCCGGTTATTGAAGAACTTGTAAAATGGACTAATCTTCCGATAGTAGTAAAGCCTAATGCAGGACTTCCTGACCCTGAAACTAATCTTTACAATGTTACTGCAGCACAGTTTGCAGATTTCATGAAGGATTTAAGAAAATATGGCATTAAGATATTCGGCGGCTGCTGTGGAACTAACCCTGAATTCATTAAAGAATTATCAGAGATGTTAAAAAGAGAAGGCAATCCGGCAGCACCACACAAATATATTCCGGGTGCAGTGTGTTCAGCTACAAGCACTGTTGTTGTTGATGAACCAAGAATTATCGGTGAAAGAATCAATCCTACAGGTAAGAAGCTTTTTAAGGAAGCTTTGTTAAGACACGATATGGATTATATTCTTGGACAGGCTTTAGAGCAGATATCAGGTGGCGCAGATATTCTTGATGTCAATGTAGGCCTTCCGGGAATTGATGAACGTGAAATGATGATTGATACAATAAAGTCATTACAGGCAGTTGTGGATGTTCCGCTGCAGATTGATTCTACAATACCAGAAGTACTTGAGGCAGCACTCCGTGTATACAATGGTAAGCCGCTTGTCAATTCAGTTAATGGTGAGGAGGAGTCTCTTAACAATGTTCTTCCTCTTGTTAAGAAATATGGTGCAGGAGTTATAGGACTCGCACTTGATAAAGATGGTATTCCTAAGAAGGCAGAGGACAGAGTTGCGATAGCAAAGAAGATTATGGACAGGGCTGTTGCAATGGGAATCCCTAAAGAAGATATTTATATTGACTGTCTTACACTTACAGCTTCTGCTGAGCAGGAGGGAGTAATGGAAACTCTGAATGCGCTTCATACAGTTAAGCATGAGCTTGGCTTAAAGACAGTGCTTGGTGTTTCTAATATTTCATTCGGACTTCCAAACAGAGTGCTTGTAAACCACATTTTCCTTACAATGGCACTTACTAACGGACTTGACCTTGCAATTATCAATCCTAACATCCCGGAGATGACAGGTGCGGTAAGGGCGTATAAGCTTCTTGCTAATATTGATAAGAATTCAGTTGATTACATAAAAAACTATGGCGCTATGCCAAATGTTTCTAAGATTGATCCTGTCAAGAAGGAAAAGAAAGATGGAAACTATACAGGAGATGATCTTTTCTATGCTGTTGAAAAAGGACTTAAGAATGAAGGTGCTGAGATAACAGAGGCTCTTCTTAAGATTATGGATTCAATGGAGATTGTTAATCAGGTGCTTATTCCTGCACTTGATAAGATAGGTGCTGAATTCGAGAAGGGAACATTGTTCCTTCCACAGCTTATTATGTCAGCAGGTGTTGCACAGGCAGCATTTGAAGTTATAAGAAAGCATATGGTTATGTCTGATAATGCCCCTGTAAGCAAAGGGAAGATAGTTATAGCTACAGTCAAGGGTGATGTTCATGATATAGGAAAGAATATTGTTAAGGTTCTCCTGGAGAATTATGGGTATGATGTTATTGACCTTGGAAAGGATGTTGAGTACCAGGCAGTTGTTGATGCAATAAGAGATAATGATGTTAAACTGTGCGGATTATCAGCTCTTATGACAACAACACTTGTATCTATGAAGGAAACAATTGCACTTATAAGAGAAAATAATCTTGACTGCAAGGTCATGGTTGGAGGTGCGGTACTTACACCGGAATATGCTAAAGAGATAGATGCAGATTTCTATGCAAAGGATGCAAAAGAATCTGTTGATATTGCTAAAAGAGTTCTTGGTTAAAATTTTGACATATTAAAGAAAAATGGTTATACTATGTATAGCTTGTTATAGTTTATTTATATACTCGTTTATATCTTGGTAAAATGAGCAATCGTGGTCTGGAGGTTTGGTGTAATGGAAGAGAAAAAGATTTCGTCGGCGGTAATAAGAAGACTGCCAAGATATTACAGATATCTGGGAGAGCTGATAGAGTCTGGTGTACAGAGAATATCATCTAAAGAGCTGAGTGCCAGAATGAAGGTAACAGCCTCACAGATAAGACAGGATCTTAATAATTTTGGTGGCTTTGGTCAGCAGGGATATGGATATAATGTGCAGTATCTCTATGAAGAGATTGGTAAGATTCTTGGTATAGACCGTAATCACAATATGGTTATAATCGGAGCCGGTAATTTAGGAAAGGCTATTGTTAACTATAGTGATTTCGAGAAGAGAGGTTTTGTTATTAAGGGAATATTTGATAATAATCCTAAGATTAAAGGAACTAAAATTCGTGGAATAGAAGTAAGAATGATGAATGAGCTTACTGATTTTATTAAAGATAATGAAATTGAGATTGTTGCACTCACTATTCCGAAGGAAGCTGCCAGACAGATAGCGAAGGTTGTTGCTGATGCAGGAGTTAAGGCTATATGGAACTTTGCACATACAGATCTTAATCTTCCGGATGATGTTATTGTTGAAAATGTACATTTGTCAGAAAGTCTTATGAGACTTTCATACACTATTGCTAACAGGAAGTAACTGTTTGGGAGGATAATATGGCAGAACTTGATATTGAAAAGCTGAAAAGTTGTACAGCCATAAAACAGATACCGATACTTACTCTCGATGAGAGATGGTATCATCTTATAACGGATAAATTAAAGACTGATGAAATCTGTTATTGGGAAAAACAGGTTAATGAGCTTCTTAAGAAGCAGGGACAGGTTAATAATGATATTAAGGAAGTAAAAAAAATAAAGAATCAGCTTATTCAGGATGTTGTTGATAATATGCAGGATGATGATAATGATCCTAAGAGAGCAAAAGTGATGGAGAAGAATCAGAGACTTATTCAGGAAGCTAAGGATAAGATTAATTCTCTTGAAGATGAAGCACTCGATATTCCAAGAGATCTTGTTAATGCCAATGAGCGTCTTATGATTGAAACAGTAAAGGTGTGTTATAACAAGATTAACAGTAATAAGGAAGACCTTGAGGTTTTGGATAAGTGGATTAATGCAACAAGAGTAAAGTTAAAGAAGAATATACTTATCAAGCAAGATAAGGAAGAGGTGAATAACCGCATGTATTCTGCAATGCATGACATATTAGGACCTGACGTTATGAAGGAACTTGATAAGGTAAATGAGGAAGAGGTATGAGATATTTAACTGATTCACATACAATGAAAGCAGTTGATAACTGCTCAATACATGAATTTGGGATTCCCTCAGTGGTGCTTATGGAAAGAGCAGCACTGGGGGTTTCAGCTTTTTTAAGAAAGCATGCAGAGCACAACAATAAGAAAACAGGAATAAAAGTTGTGTGTGTATGCGGAAGCGGGAATAATGGTGCAGATGGTCTTGCAGCAGCAAGACAGCTTAATGAAGATGGAATTGATGTACATGTTGTGTTTGCTGGTACATCGGAGGGAACTGATGAATACAGGCTTCAGAAATCAATTGTCGGTAATCTTGGAATTGACTGTGTTGAATATGATGGCAATATTGATTTTTCTGAATATGATTATATTATAGATGCAATATTTGGCATTGGCTTATCAAGAGCAGTTGAGGGAAGATATGCGCAGGTTATAGAAGCAATTAATAAAGCCCGGGAGAATCCTGATACGAAGATAATTGCCGTTGATATTGCGTCAGGCATAAGTGCAGATAATGGACAGATTATGGGAATTGCTGTCAAAGCAGATTACACAATCACATTTGGATATAATAAGACAGGTATCATGTTTTACCCGGGAGCTTCATACAGTGGTAGTGTAAAAGTCATTAATGCAGGATTTGTAACAGAGGATATATTACATAAAAAAGTCAAATGTTTCGGCAGTATTTTTACATATGACGATGAAGATGTGGGCAGACTTCTTGTAAGAAAACCTGATTCTAATAAAGGAACATATGGCAGAACACTTATTATAGCAGGCTCTAAGAATATGGGAGGAGCCGCAATTCTTAGTGCATCAGCCGCATACAGAAGTGGAACAGGGCTTGTAAAGGTACTTACACATGAGATTAATAAGACAGCACTGTTATGCAGAATGCCAGAATGTCTGATATCAACATATCAGGATAATATGCCGCTGGCAGCAGAACTTAAAGCAGATTTTGAATGGGCAAAAAGTATAGCTGTGGGACCGGGATTATCTATGAACGTGGCAGCAGCAGAGATTACCAGATGTGTTCTTGAAAGAGATGATAAAGTAAGAATACTTGATGCAGATGCACTTAACATTATTGCTGGCGAACATATTGATTATAAAGGAAGCAGAGAAGGGCAGATTATAATCACACCTCATATTATGGAAATGTCAAGGCTTACAGGAAAGACAGTTGCTGATATTAAAGAGCATATGATTGAGTCTGCTAAGGAATATGCAATACAACATTCATGTATATGCATATTAAAGGATGCAAGAACAGTAGTTACTGACGGACAGAAAGTATATATTAACTGTACTGGAAATGACGGAATGTCCACAGGAGGCTGCGGTGATGTGCTTACTGGACTTATTGCAGGAATGACAGCCATGGGGTTAGATGCATTTGAAGCAGCATGTCTTTCTGTATATGTTCATGGCAAAGCAGGGGATTATGCGGCATCAGGCAAAGGCAGAGCCGGAATGACGGCAGCAGATATATCAGAAGCAATTGCATATGTCATGAAAAGATAAATGATAACTGAATACACACTTAAAATCAGGCAATACTAAAGCCAAGGTAAGAAATATAGCTTTAGGAGTGTGACAGTTGTGGTAATAAAAAGAGGAGATATTTTTTATGCAGATTTAAGACCGGTGGTTGGTTCAGAACAGGGGGGAATAAGACCGGTACTTATAATTCAGAATGATACGGGGAATAAACATAGTCCGACAGTTATCTGTGCAGCAATAACAAGCCAGATGCATAAAAGCAAACTGCCGACTCATGTTGAACTCGATTCTGCCAGATACGATATGGTAAAGGATTCGGTTATTCTGTTAGAACAGTTGAGAACAATAGATAAAAGAAGACTTAAAGATAAGGTATGTCACCTTGATAATGATATAATAGGACAGGTGAATAAAGCATTGTCTGTAAGCCTTGAGATGAATTGACTATCAGCATAATAATGTGTTATTATTGAAATGATAATTATTTATTAAAGAACAACTTATAAATATGGAGGAAAGCTATGAATGACGGCCATCCCGCGGATGGGAAAGAAAAGAGGTTTTCATCTCTGCTTAAGTTATTTGGCAGGGGAAAACGAGATGAAGATGTAACAGAAGAGATAATGGATATGGTTAATGAGAGCCATGAACAGGGTGTTCTTGAAGAAAATGAAGCTGAGATGATAGGTAATATCTTTGAATTCGGCGAGAAACAGGCGTCTGATGTAATGACGCACAGAAACAATATCGTGGCACTTGATGATGATATTACTGTCAGAGAAGCATTTGACAGGATAATGAAAGAGAATTATTCAAGATATCCTGTGTATGATGGAGACATTGATAATATTACAGGTATTTTACATATCCGGGATCTTCTTAAAATATATGTTGATAAGGATAATCAGGATAGGAAGCTTAGAGATGTAGAAGATACAGTACTTTTTAAGCCATATTGTATACCTGAAACAAGAAATATAAGTCCGTTATTCAGACAGATGCAATCAGAAAAGATTCATATGGCTATTGTTGTTGATGAATATGGACAGACAGCAGGAATTGTCACGATGGAAGATATACTTGAAGAAATCGTTGGTAATATTCTTGATGAATATGATGAAGAAGAAGAACAGATTGTAACCGACGCAGACGGTTCATATATAATAGAAGGTCAGGCAGATCTTGAGGATGTAGAAGCTAAGTTAGGAATAGAGTTTGAATGCGAAGATATTGATACTTTGAGCGGCTTTATGATTTATAAGCTTGGGAAGATACCTGATGACGGGGAGAACTTTGAGGTAGAATACAAAGGATATATATTCAGAACTCTTGATGTACGAGGAAGAATGATACTCAAAGTTAAGGTTGAGAAAACCAGTCAGGGACAGCATGCTTAGAGAATAATTGTCCTGTTCCTTAGAATGGGGGACTTTTTATGCGAAGATACGAATTGGATACTTCATATCAAGGCAACATGCCTAATGAAGTAGAATTTACGCTTGATAACAGATATGTAGTTAAAATAGGTGATGAAAGATTTTACAATCTCATGGGCGAGACTATGCTTTCTGCATTTAACGGACTGGTGCATCCGGATGATGTCATGGGTTTTGAGCAGTTTATTAATTCAGATATGTCTGTGAGATATTGTATAGTCAGATGCCTTATAAAGAATGCTTCATACAGATGGATGCTTCTGGTAAAGAAGCGTATATATGAAGTTGGTACAGACCGTATGGTTGAGCTTGTGGCACAGGATATAATTGTTATTTCGAATGATTTTGACATGTATTATCACCGTGTAAGAAAATACAGGGCAATAATTAATGTTATTGATGAGAAGATATTTGAATATGATCCTGTTTCTGGAATGATTACAATATATTGTTATCGTAATAATAAATCTGAGATATTTGAGAGAACCAGTCTTAAGGAATGGAAAGAAGCGTGTATCACTAAGGGCTTTGTAACAGGTGATGATGCTGTTCAGTTTGAAGCATTATGTACAGCAATTGCAAGTGGAATGAATAACTTTATTGTTAAGCTGTCGTCATCTATTATGTCTAAAGGAGAAAGAGTTGACAATCTTATCTTCAGAGGACAGTCACTTCTGGCTGATGGAGAAAACAGAATTACAGTAGGCGTAATATCTGAACCAGATAGAAGAACCAGAACTGTTCAGGAGTATGTCGGAGTAGATGAGGCAAAACTTGATTTAGCGACAGGCATATATAACAAGAAGACTGTAACAGATATGATAACCGATGATATCAATAAAACAGCGGTTTCAGACAGAAACCGCCAGATGTTCCTGATGATTCTTGATATTGATAACTTCAAGAGTGTTAATGACAGTTATGGACATTATTTTGGTGATGAGGTTATTAAAGCATTTGCAGATTCATTAAAATTATCAGTTGGCGGACGTGGAATAGTTGGACGCATAGGCGGAGATGAATTTATAGTACTTATAAAAGATGTTACGATTGAAGAACTTCGCATTATGCTTAAGGCAATGAGAAAGGGACTTAAGGTATCGCTTGCACAGAAGCAGCCAGAGTATATGTTTTCAACATCAATTGGTATCGCACAGTTTGGCAAGGATGGCAGTGATTTTGAGACATTGTTTAAGATAGCTGATGCAGCACTTTATATAGCCAAGGAAAAAGGCAAGGACAGATATATTATATATGATTATAATAAGCATGGAGATATTCTGGCTGACATGAAGCATGACATTGCATTTGGAAGTGGCTTTATGAAGCCTATGGCTAAATATGAGCTTGCAACCAATATTGTAATGAAAGTATCGCTTGGAATGATGACAGTAAAAGAAGTGCTTTCAGAGCTTACCGATAAGCTTAATATTCATGGAATAAGTATTTACAGTGGTAATGATATGGAATGCATATACAGTACAGGTCACTATAAGAATAATGTAATTGAGGCAGCATATGTTAATGATGATAAATTTGTGAATCATTTTGATGAATATGGCGTTAACATGGTGAATAATATAGCATCACTTACTATAGAATTCCCGGAAGTTTTTAGAAAACTCAGAGACAACAATATATGCTCGTTTCTTCAGATGAAGGCTGATGGTGCTGATGGTAAAGAATATATGGTAGAATTTGATATATTTGGCACTAACAGAAGAAAGTGGAGTGATACAGATGTTATCATGCTCAGAATGGTAGTTCTTGGAGTAGTAAATGCTATAAGTGGGCAATTGACAGATTGATGTTCTGTGTTATAATAATTGACAATAAATGCATTTTTATGCATTTTAATATCAGAATTTAGGAGATTAGGTTATGAGACGAGCAGTTTTTTCTATTCTCGTGGGTAATTCATCTGGTGTACTTAGCCGTGTCGCTGGAATGTTCAGCCGTAGAGGATATAATATAGACAGCCTTACGGTTGGTGAAACTCTCAATCCTGAATTGTCACGTATGACAATAGCTGTAACAGGTGAAGATGATGTACTTGAACAGATTGAGAAACAGCTTAATAAGCTTATAGATGTTAAGGAAATTGTGGAGCTTCCTGCACATGAATCAGTATGCAGAGAACTTGTTATGATTAAAGTTGAATGTGGACCAGAGAAGAGACAGCAGGTATCTTCTATTGCAGATATATTCAGAGCCAATATTGTAGATGTATCTAAGGAGTCCATGATAATTGCACTTACAGGAAGTTTAAGCAAGATGAATGCGTTTGTGGAACTTCTTGAAGATTTCAACATTACAGAGATTGCAAGAACAGGAATTACAGGACTTGCAAGAGGAAGCGCAGATATGAATAAGATGTAATAATTCTTTGGTGTATCCGGAGAACTTTTACAATATAAAACACATTTATATGGAGGTAGTTTAAAATGGCAGAAGCTAAGATCTATTATCAGTCAGATTGTAATTTATCATTACTTGACGGTAAGACAATCGCTATTATCGGTTATGGTAGCCAGGGACATGCACACGCATTAAATCTTAAGGATTCAGGTTGTCATGTTATTATCGGACTTTATGAGGGTTCTAAGTCATGGAAGAGAGCTGAGGAGCAGGGATTTGAAGTATTTACTGCAGCAGAGGCTGCTAAGAGAGCTGACATCATCATGATTCTTATCAATGATGAGAAGCAGGCTAAGCTTTATAAGGATGATATCGAGCCAAATCTTGAGCCAGGTAACATGCTTATGTTCGCTCATGGTTTCAACATTCATTTTGGTTTAATTAAGGCACCTAAGGGCGTTGATGTAACAATGATTGCGCCTAAGGCACCTGGACATACAGTACGTTCAGAATATCAGGCTGGAAAGGGAACTCCTTGTCTTGTAGCTGTAGAGCAGGATGAGACAGGAAAGGCTCTTGACATGGCACTTGCTTATGGTCTTGGTATCGGTGGAGCAAGAGCTGGTCTTCTTGAGACAACATTCAGAACAGAGACAGAGACAGACCTCTTTGGTGAGCAGGCAGTTCTTTGTGGTGGTGTTTGTGCACTTATGCAGGCTGGTTTCGAAACTCTTTGCGAAGCTGGATATGATCCACGTAACGCTTACTTCGAGTGTATTCATGAGATGAAGCTTATCGTTGACCTTATTTACCAGTCAGGATTCGCTGGAATGAGATACTCAATCTCTAATACAGCTGAGTATGGTGATTACATAACAGGTCCTAAGATTATCACAGAGGATACTAAGAAGGCTATGAAGAAGATCCTTTCTGATATTCAGGATGGTTCATTTGCTAAGGAATTCTTACTTGACATGAGTGATGCTGGTGGACAGGTTCACTTCAAGGCTATGAGAAAGCTTGCTTCTGAGCATCCATCAGAGAAGGTTGGAGCAGAAATCAGAAAGCTTTACAGCTGGAACAATGAAAGCGATATGCTTATCAATAACTAATAATCAGTAATTGATAATATTTAAGGGCTGCCATTATGGCAGCCCTTTTTGATAAGATTGATTTTGTTTTATTGTTCCTGATCTTTTCTGAATTCGTCTTTGTTCTCATCGTATTTTTTATTATAAAGATTCTTTGTTCTGTTGAACTGAAATCCAATTACAACAGCAACTACAATAATTGCTATTATGTTAATAAGCAGTTTCATGGCAAAACCTCCTTATTTATCTTCTCCTGCGGGAATGCTTTCTTCTTGACTGCTGTAATCTGACATATCCGAATGCGGCAGCACCAATAATAATTACAACAATTATAACAATCACTGCCACTGATACTTTTCTTTTAGAAGTTTCTTTGTGTGCTGCTTTTATTTCCTGCTGTTCTTTAGCAATGCTTGCTTCTTCAGCAGCTTTGGAACTTTCTATAGATTCCTTTTCGGCAGCTTCTTTAGCGAGTTTTTCCTGCTCTTCATATGTAGTAATATTTTCTAACATATCATTGCCGGTATCATTACCAACGGTAGTCCTGTATAATCCAAAATCAGCACAGCTGTATTCATAATCATCTGATACATAGAACCAGCACCACTGCTGTGATACATGCTTTTTATAAGCTGCTGTCTGTACTTCAATTGAAGTGCGGTTTCCCATACGAGAAAGAGGAAGCCTTAAGTTCATGGTAATTTTATTCTCTGTGTACAGATGAAGATAAGTTTTAGGAACATCCCATGTACCATAATTGGATGCTGACTCTGGAAATACAGAGGAATCATTGCTTGTCTCTACTGATTCTGCAACAGCATGAGAGAATAGCATATGACCGCCGTGACCATATTCTCCATTAAGATCCTGTGTTACTACAACAAGAGGTTTAAATCGTCTTATACATGATGTAGTATAGGCTTTGACATCATCATATACATACTGCTTCTTTGCAGCTTCTAATGTCTGACTGTAAAGGTCGGGAAAATCTCCACATACTGGGTAATGCTTTATGCCTGATTCCCACAATCCGTCAAGCTTTTCGTGTTCTCTAATCTTGGCTGATGTAGTGAATTCGCACATATAGGCAACCTGAACGGAAAGATTTTGTTCACCACCGTAAGTGGCAAGTACTCCTCCAAGGAAAAGTATCTCGTCATCTGCATGCGTTGCGAAAACAAGAATGTCAGCATTATCGCATGGAGTCTTCCATGTCTGAACATCTTCAGGCACAGAACCCTTGGAATATACATGCATATCACAGATTGATTCCTTAGATGCAAATGTAATTGTCATCTCAGTTGTACCATCGGGAATCTGGACATATTCGTGAAGAAAACCATTAGTTCCGTTAGTTTCAGTCTTTCCATTATAAGAAAGAGTCCATTCTGAAGGAATTAAATCCCATTTGATATAAAGTGAGTACATTTTTTCAGAGGAAGTTATTGTGATTGTGTCTCCTGATGAAAATGTGGTTTTTGTGTTGTAAGAACCATCGGTCATCCTGCTGATGCTTCCCTGGTTAGAAAGTGTTATATCAGCATTTACTTCTGCAGCCTGATTGTCTTCTGCTTTAACGGCGGAAGGGAAAAGAACTATGCAGAATAGTGTAATAGTAATTGAAGCAAGCAGTTTTAAAATACTGCTTTTTGATTTGATATAAGTCATTAATCTGTACCATTCCTTATTAAAATTTATTCTTATTATTATAAACATAATATGCAGGTACTTTCAACAACCTAAAATGATATGTTATAATAAAAAATAAATAAATAAAGCTGTTAAAAGGTTACAGATATAGATGAGAAAAGATTTTGATGAAATGTACAGACTGGGTTTGTACGGCAATGGAATAGAGAGAATTAAATTGAAAAAAGCAGTTCAGATAATTCAGAAAGCTTCAGCTTCACAAGTTAAGATTGTAGATATCGGACATGATAATTTTGATTCAGCATGTGAGGCACTTGAGCTTGGTTCGGTTGATATGGCAGTTGTTGACATGGCACAGCTTATCAGGATGGAAAAGAATGATGAGAATCTTCCTTATGGGGTTGTTATTTCGGGTGTTTTAAAACGCGGCGATTCAAGATATGTAATGATAAGAAAGAGACATGCAAAAGACCTTATTGAAAATGCTGTTGTTGCAACTGACTCATACAGCAAGACGGAGCGTATTAAACATATGTATGATGGAATAAGCTGTGTAGTAGAGACGGATATAAGAAAATGTATTGAAAAGCTGGATACGTCAGAATGTGATGCTGTATTTGTACTTTTAGAAGATATTAAGGCAGCAAGGCTACATAATAGTTTTCTGTATAGATATACAATCATGGATTATGGAGAATGTGTTCCTGTGCATGGTGAGGGTGTGTATGCAATGCTTACTAAAGGGAAAAAAGAGGCTGTCCGCACGGCAAGAGAATTGTCACATAAGAGTACAGCAGAATGTTTTGAGATAGAAGATGATATAATTAGCAGGGTTATGCAGAATGTATATGTTAAGACATGTGATGTGTATGCAAGAATCAGTTCTGACAGACTGGAGATATATGCAGATGTTACCGGTAACAGGGGACGCATAAGAGTTAATGAAAGGGGTACATTTGTTAATAAGAACCTTATTATCACAAAAATAGTAGACAGAATTAGTAAAAGTATGTAATAATAATATATTGATATATATTATTAAAGTTTGGAAAGAGGATATATGGAATTTAAGAAAATCAATGATAGAAGATTCCAGTGCAGACTCGATGAGGAAGACCTGGAAGATAATAATATTTCCTTAGATGATTTCTTTAAGAATGATACAGACAAGATACACAGCCTTCTTGAAGTTATTATGGAGGAGGCTGAAAAAAATATAGGTGTTACTTTAAGTGGGGAGGTTATGTCACTACAGCTTGCACCACAGCCAGACCATTCAATACTTCTTACAGTTTCATCTGGTAAAGAAGATCTGGGTAATATGTTAAGAAAAGCAGGGGAAAGTATATCTAAGGCATTTTCAAAACCAGAGAAGAGTAATGTGATTAAGAATGGTGAAGGTACATTTAAAGATGCACCTTTTGAAACATTTGGAGACAGTCTAGATAAGTTCGAATTACCAGATGCACAGACAGATGAACTTAAGAAGACAGGACAGAAGAAGAAAGCAAGTAATGTTATTAAAGCCGGATGCGGCGTATTCAGGTTGGAAAGTCTTAATGATTTTGAGGAAATGTGTACTGTAAGTTCAAGAACATGGGGAATAACTAATGCACTGTATAAGAATAAAGAAGATGATACATATTATCTTGTACTTGAGAAAGGAAGATGCTCAGAGGAAAAATACAGAAGTCTTCTGAATCTTTTGATGGAGTACAGTGTGTTTGATTCTTCAAAAGAAGAACGTGTTGCGTTTATAAGGGAGCATTATAGTGTAGTAATAGGCAGCAATGCTATTAATGTAGTAAAGAAATATATGTAGATTAATTATTCAGGCAGAATCTGAATGATGAGGTAAGGAGGCAGTATATGAGATATCCTGAATTCTTATCCGAAGGCGGAACTATAGGCTTCGTTGCACCATCTTTTGGTTGTGCGACGGAGCCTTATAAAACAGCATTCGGAATGACAATTAAAAGATTTGAAAAAGAAGGTTATACAGTAGAGCTTGGTCCTAATTGTTATAAGGACAATGGAATTGGGATAAGCAACACACCGCAGGAATGCGGTAAGGAGCTTACACAGATGTATGAGAGTAATGTCAATGATGTGCTTATATCATGTGGCGGTGGTGAACTGATGTGTGAGATTCTGCCATATGTTGATTTTGACAGGATTAAGGCGGCAAAGCCTAAGTGGTATCTTGGATATTCTGATAATACCAACTTCACATTTTTACAGAACACGATTGCCGATACGGCAAGTGTATACGGACCGTGTGCAGGCGCATTTGCAATGAAGGACTGGCATCAGGCGCTTGTGGATACTTTTGATGTGCTTCGTGGAAAAGGCTGCAAGAACAATAACGGAGTTGTGGAAAAACAAGTCCATGGATATGACACATGGGAGAGAGAGTCTCTAAAGAATGAGGAGAACCCTGCACCACAATACAATCTTACTGAGAAGAAGATTTTAAGAAAATATGTTGGTGGGGACGAATGTGATACGGAGATTGCATTTGAAGGAAGGCTTGTCGGCGGCTGCATGGACTGTCTAGTTAATCTTACGGGTACAAGCTTTGACAAGGTTAAAGAGTTCAATGAAAGATACGCAGTTGACGGAATTATATGGTTCTTAGAGAGCTGTGATCTGAATGTATTTGCAATCAGAAGGGCTATGTGGCAGATGGATAATGCCGGGTGGTTTAAGAATGTGAAGGGATTTCTCATAGGAAGACCGCTGTGCTACGGACAGGAAATGATGGGGCTTGACCAGTACAGAGCAGTTACAGGTATTGCGGCAAAGTATAATGTGCCGGTTATAATGGACTGTGATTTCGGGCATCTTTCACCTTCAATGCCGATAGTAAGTGGGGTATATACACAGGTTAAGGTTAAGGATAACGACCTTTCACTTAATTACCGTTTCTGTTAATATTAACGATTGAAAAACACACTTTAATAGGGTAAAATGTTAAAATGACTATTAATAATACCTGTTATATCAGGGATAAGATAAGGAGAAAACAATGGGTAGGATATTTAAGTTTGATAAAGATGTTGATACAGATCAGATTATTGCATCGCAGTATCTTTTGTTTCCGACAATTGATGAGATGAAGAGTCATACATTTGAATCATTAGACTCTGATTTTGCTTCTGCTGTAAAGCCGGGAGATTTCGTTGTTGCAGATGACAACTTTGGATGTGGTTCATCAAGAGAGCAGGCACCAAGCGTACTTAAGGCGTTAGGTGTCAAGGCAGTGATTGCCAAATCATTTGCAAGAATATTCTATCGTAATGCTATTAATATAGGACTTCCTGTTATTGTATGTAAAGAACTCCATGACGAAGTTAATGCGGGGGATGAATGTGAGCTTTCATTAGAAGATGGAATTATAACTGTTAATGGAAAGACTTATACATGTACAAAGCTTCCAGCCAAGATGCAGGCTATTCTTAATCAGGGCGGACTTATTGCATCACTTAATGATGAGGCAGAAGAGTCTGAGAGTGCAGCTGTAACAGCGGGCGAGGCAAAGCATGGCATGACTATTGCAGAGAAGATTATTGCAAGGGCAGCAGGTCTTTCACAGGTTAAGGCTGGTGATATTGCAACTGTTACTCTTGACAGACTTATGAGTAATGATGGAACAACACATCTTACTATTGGTATGTATGAGAAGTTAAAGAATCCTCATATTGCTGACAAGGATAAGCTTGTATGGATTGTAGACCACAATATTCCATCAGACAGTCCTAAGACAGCAGCCTCACAGAAGAAGATGAGAGACTTTGCTAAGGCTAATGATATTAAGTTCTACGAGGGCGAGGGTGTGTGTCATCAGGTTATGATGGAAAATCATGTAGTGCCGGGTGAACTTATATTTGGAGCAGACAGCCATACTTGTGCATATGGTGCGTTAGGTGCATTTGGTACAGGTGTTGGTTGTACAGATTATTTGTATGCAATGGTTACAGGAACATCATGGGTAATGGTTCCGGGAACATTAAGATTCAACCTTAAGGGAAAGCTTAGCGATGGAGTATATGCAAGAGATTTAATACTCTCTATTATTGGAAAGATTGGTGCTAACGGTGCTAACTATAAAGCAATGGAATTTGCAGGAGAAGGCTTACACAGCCTTTCAATGGCAGACAGAATATCAATCTGTAACCTTTGCGTAGAGGCAGGTGCTAAGACTGCACTCATGGAAGTTGATGATGTTGCAATGGATTATCTTAAGGAGCATGGCAGAGAGCCAAAGGCATGCTTTACATCAGATGATGATGCAGTATTTGAGCAGGTTTATGATATTGATCTTTCAACAATACAGCCAATCGTTGCAAAGCCACATTTTGTTGACAATGTAGTTCCGGCTAAGGAATCACTTGGCGTTAAGATTGATGAAGCATTTCTTGGCTCATGTAACAATGGACGAATCGAGGATTTAAGAGTTGGTGCAGCGATCATCAAAGGGAAAAAGGTTGCTCCTAAGGTAAGATTCCTTGTAGTTCCTGCAAGCCGTTCGGTATATCTTCAGGCTATGAAAGAGGGACTCCTTGATATATTCATGGACGCAGGTGCAATTGTTATGAATCCTAACTGCTCTGTATGCTGGGGCAGCTGTCAGGGTGTTATCGGTGAGGGCGAGACTCTTATCAGCACAGGTACACGAAACTTCAAGGGTCGTGCAGGACATAAAGATTCTTTCGTATATCTTGCTTCAGCGGCAACTGTTACAGCATCAGCAATCAAGGGCGAGATAGCAACAGCAGACATGGTATAAGATAAGGATTTAACTTCAAAGGAGTAATTATGAACGAGAAATTTAGCGGTAAAGTATGGGTGCTTGGTGATGACATTGATACAGATATCATTATTCCTACAGAGTACCTCGCATTAAAGACAGTAGAAGATATGAAGCCATATGCATTTTCGCCATTAAGACCAGAACTTGCAGGTCAGATTAAGCCAGGCGACATCATTGTTGCAGGAAAGAACTTTGGTTGTGGTTCATCAAGAGAGCAGGCACCTGAGGTTATTAAGGCATTAGGTATTAAATGTGTTATTGCCAAATCATATGCAAGAATATTCTTCAGAAATTCTATTAATAACGGACTTCTCCTTATAGAGAATGCAGACCTTCACGACGAAGTTACGGAAGGCGATACTATTGATGTTGAAGTAAATGCAAAGATTACACACAATGGAAAAGCATATCCTATTGCTTCACTTCCTGATAATCTTGTGGATATACTTAATGCAGGCGGACTTGTTAAGGCAATGAGAAAGCTTAACGGTCTTGACTAAGACAGGGAGAGGTAAGAATAATGGGACATACAATTATTGAGAAGATTATTGGAAAGAATATTGGCAGGGAAGTAAAGCCGGGAGATATCGTAACTGTTAATGTTGACAGAGTAATGATTCATGATATTTTCATTCCATTTGTTAAAGAGAAATTCGAGGAAATGGGATTCACTAAGATATGGGACCCTGATAAGGCAGTTCTTATATATGACCACCTTGTTCCAGCAAGTCAGGTTGATGATACAAGACATTTCCGTATTGGTAATGAATTTGTGGAAAAATACGGAATGAAGAATATCCATCGTTCAGACGGAATCTGCCATCAGTTAATGACAGAGGCAGGTTATGTAAAGCCGGGAGATATCGCATTTGGTACAGACAGCCACACAACAACATACGGCTGTGTTGGTGCATTTTCATCAGGTATCGGATATACAGAGATGGCAAGTGTATTAGGAACAGGCAAAATGTGGGTTAAAGTTCCACAGACTATCAAGGTAACAGTTAATGGAAAGCTTCCTGAAAATGTGCGTTCAAAGGATATCATATTAAGACTTA